>Ga0209629_10001142_pt1 | contig 16168 bp, 8 predicted proteins | sample TergutCu122P5_FD_187286 | JGI IMG/M metagenome (GOLD analysis project Ga0209629, IMG submission 187286) | Cubitermes ugandensis P5 segment gut microbial communities from Kakamega Forest, Kenya - Cu122 P5 (SPAdes) (version 2) | ecosystem: Host-associated > Arthropoda: Insects > Digestive system >...
GGGGGGGGGGGGGGGGCGGCAGAGGTAACAGCTTCACTCATTCTTAGCCTCAGCACTAGATGGATGCAGTTCATCGACACCGTATCTTGCCTGCTCTAACCCCAGGAAAGAAACAAGGTACCCAATGAATAAGATGCTAGGTGGTCCACGGAAAAGAAAATATCTCATCCCCATCTGATTCAAACCCCAAACCATTCAGTCCATAGCCTAGTTGCTGTGCCAGCTACCTTTGTAAAAACACATATGGATGTCAGAAATAAGAATGTACTATGCAAATAAAATGCATGTATGAAATAAAATCAACATTTTGGTCTCTTTAAGTGAAAGCATTTGTTTTTTGCCATGGCACTCATCATCGTAATTATTCTGAAATTTCAGAACCAACCTCAGGCAACGAATTCAGCCTGATTTAAGTTCTCATTGTCTACATTACAGAAAATCAGTTTGTCACATACCACAAACAATGTATTTGTAACCCACAAAAAAAATGTCTTGCATGTGATTAGCAACACAAGGCTGAACAGTGTAAGACATACTTAACCTTGAATTTCTGTCTGATAAAGAACAATTTTCACTCAGTGTGTAAATTTTGGACATGAACCACCACAATATGCCAGGTCACTAACATTACAAAGACCACACGCATTATCATCTGCTTGCAGTGTGGCATTTCCACTTTCCAACAATCATGTGCCAACATTTCTTAAAAGCAAACTCTTCAACCCAGCACATCTTGTAACTTGAAGTATAGCAGAAACAAAAGAAACACAACACTACATATCCCTTTAAAACTGCTATGGTCAAACTGCAATACAAACTTTATGAAACTTAAAAACAGTGAACTTACAATGACAAACACTGTATGTGAATGTGTACCTTAGGCTGTTTATGCCTTCTATCGCACTTGTTGACAGAAACAATTGTATAAAATCACTACACATAGAGAAGCTGAAACAAGAACACTTATCTTCATTACAGGTATTCCAATATCTACTTTCCACAAGACTTCCAACTCCTTCTGGCCAACGAATAGGATTGGTGTTTAGTTTTGTGCACCACCAAACTTCCCAACAGCAATAACTGGCAGTTCTACACTTACAAGCAAGCTGCTGACTACAGCACGACATAAAATCTACGCCCAAAATGAATGCAACTGCATTCAGGCACCTCTGTGAGTAATGTTTAAACTGCTGTCACACAACACATTCCCCTAATTATACTGCTTCTTTGGGCCAAGACAAATTGACCCAGTATATGCTCATAATTTAAATTCTTCCTGTGAGATTCCTGCTTATGTAAACACAACACAGGTGAAGATTCCCAGAGTTCATCAGTTGGTGGTAACCATAATAACCTGGCTCAGAAGTCTGATAATATTCTTTCTGAACACACTTCACAAACTATTTCTGAATAGTACTAGCATCTTAAACTCAACCAATGCAACTCAAGACAAATGTGAGAAAAAGAGTATTCTCCCAGGGTTGAGGAGTATTAAACCCTATAAGACTCAGCAAGATAACATGAAAAATACAACGCACAAGCATTTTCTTTCAGCCGCATGTCCAGATTCCAACTATACTGGGACAAAACCGGAACTGCACATCAAATCTTCTGCCACTTAGGCACATACTGTTTTCAGCTGGGCCAAGGACAATTAACTGCCAAATATACAAGATTTTGTATGAAGAAGAGTGCACACAAAGGAGAACCAGAGGCACTGGAAGCTTGTCTCAGCATCTAGAATTTACACCATCACTCTAACAACATGACAGGGGTAGTGAAAGAACACTACTACATAAAGTCACATGGTAATTGAAATCAACTTACACCAGAATTTCAACATGGGAGGTGGTATTCAGATCACAGCATGGAAAATGATCATCCATATGCTAAAGTATGGTTTACACAGTGTTTCTGGCCACAGAACCTACGAACTCAGTCAAATGTACTACCTCATTAGAAAAGCGTGTGTTTCAAACTAGGATGAAAATAGCAAAGTCTGAACCAAATACAACAAGAGAGGCAACATATGCATAATATGACGCTGTGGTGTGTTCATGTAACCACTGCTGCAATGGAAATGCAGCACTGTATTGTGTACTGTGAAGGTACATGTCACTGACAATATAGAGATAAGTGTTGTAAAAAATGATTTTATGGCAAATTTATGTTGCCAGCAACATTAAATGCACTCAGGCTTTCATGTAAAGTGCCCAGCAATTTTGTCTGATTTCAAACAAATCTGAAGTGCCTCAACAAAATTCTCCAATATACAATTTCATGGAATTCTGTCTGGCAGGAGACATGCAGGCATGCAGAATTAATGTGCCCATTGTCCATGATAGAGTCAACAACAACCTTTCTGTAAAAAGTTTCAATTTTATGTCAGGTTTTACACACAATTTCTGATAATTTTTTGTCCCCATTAAACTCACTATTAGCATGAAAATCCAGATTCACACATGCATACTGCAGAGAAGGGAAATCAGTATCCTAATTGCTTTCTTAGCCACGTTCTCATACAGACTTGATAAATGTACCTGGAAAACTGTGACAGCATTAACAATATAATCCTTATGACATCAGAAGCAGAAGTGTCCATATGAGTAAAATGGTAAGAATTTAAGGGAGTTCTAACACAATTAAAAAACAAAATTTATTTTGGACACACTGAGAAAAGCATGGCTAGTTATTATTTAACACTGTCATCAGCATTTCACACTAGTGTCAAATGGTAGGGTAAGTGACTAATAAATCTGACAGGTTGAACACAAAAGCAGTAACCGCCTTTTTGCAGGTCAGGAGGGACTGAGTAATACTAAAAAAATAACCCTGCCAGGACAGCCAATACCTTGGCCAAGATTTGGACTGCAAACCTCGCAAATATAAGCCAGAATGTGACACACTCGCTGGACAATACAAAAACTGTGTGTGTGATCCTGTCCTCTCCATTTATCTAAATTACATAATATGAATAACAGGTGATTACTGATAACTTACACAAAGTGTAGTTTAATAAGAACGAACTGACAAAAGGCATAGGAAAACAGTGGCTGATGTTTTTCCATCCTATTTGTTTTGTAAACTCAGAATAACCAAAATATACATTTCAAATCATAGTAATGCAACGCTGCATGTAAACCACCATACTCAAAACATATGGATTATAAAAAACTGGCAAAATTATACAGCACTTCCCAATCTATCCTCTGCTCATTCTTACTGAACATTTTTCAGCACCTGATATGATTAACTACCGTATCCACGCTACAGAAGGGGAAATGACACAAATATTGAAAAGATGGATAGTCCACGATATTTTACGTGTATTTCGTTCTCAAATGACTTCACAAATTCCTTAAACCCAAAACATTTTGGACTTTATTGTGATTGGTTGTTCAAACATCTTTAGAACTTACAGCCACGTACACATTACCAATGTGACTGCATAACATGGCCCTCATATGCAGTTTTTAAGTCTACTTCCAGCACAATTTCTTTGCAAGTACACTGAACATAAAGGGAAAGTTAAGAAGCTGATATGTCCCTTTGCATGCCACGAAGGCACAGAGGGAAGACATAGTTCCAGGCATTCTTGGCTGCAGTACTAGATAAGTTTTTGTATCATCAATTTTACACGTATTCCTATCTATTGCATTGGCATAAGCGAGAACATCAATCGAATCTTTCAATTTCAGACGTTTCTGATTTCCTTCAAGGCATGCTGTAGGCAAATTTTATAAAAATGGTGATAAAACCTCTTTATGTTCTCAGCCCATTATAAATAATGTATCATACAGTAGAAGAAACCTATTGCCTACACATAATAGATGTTCTGGATATGCTAACTCCACAGAAGAGAGTTCAGTGAGTTACCTATTAGTCAGCTGGTTAAGAAGTTTCCACTTTTATGGAACCCAAAGGTTTAACCCTTAGGAGCCGGAATTTTACATTTAAATTTTAGCACATCCTCTATTTAAAATGTGAATAATACAGGAACCAAACAAGGTAGCATTATGAAATAAACGGCATTTTGAAGAGAAAAAAACGGAGATTATGCAGCATGTTTAAAATATTCAGTATGTATATTTGTTGAATAAATATTTAAAATGTAGCGTCTGGAGGTTAGCGCTATGGTACGACATATATATATATGTCATTAGGCTTTAAAAGGTTAATACCATGTTCACAAGCATCTACCACTGGTCCCAATTCTGAAACAAGTTAATCCAGTCCATTCTCCCACCAACCACTGTTGCAAGATCCATTCTTTGAATAGGTCCTCTGAACTGTTCTGACCACTGTATTTTGCTAACCATAATCTTCATTAATCTCACACACATGCAACATGCCACACCCATCTTCACCTCCTTCAGTTGATAATCCTAATAGTTTTAGAGCTGAACGCAAATTATACACGGTGTCACAAGTTCCCAGAATGCCCCCCACAAAAGCTGTAAATACTCACACATTAACAGTTCCTCTCAACTTTGAAGTAGTCTGCTTGTGCACAAGCACACTGCATGAGTCAGTATTTTCAGTGTTCAAAACACTGCAGAAACCCCTGTCCTGCAATGACCTTCAGGATGGTTGCCACATGTCCCTGAATTTTAACAGCATCTAATAACCTGTGGCGCTATAATGTGGTATTCAGTTTTGGAAATAGCCAAAATTTGCAAAGAACCAGTCTGGTAAATAATGTGGATGGTCCAATTTCACTATCTTTTCTTTCTTTCTTTCTTTTTTTTTTTTTTTTTTTTTTGGGGGGGGGGGGGGGACGACGACGACAAATTAAAAAAAAATACTCCTGGGCGGTGACAGCATCATGAGCAGGATACTTTTAAGCATTTGGCTTAAGTTCTGGTCATCTCTGATGGAAACAGCCTCATACAACCTTGCCAACATATCCAGTAACAGTAAACGTTCACTGTTTGACCTCATACCATAAACTCAAGTTTACAATGACCTTAAGATTTAACAAAACACAGTCTCCACTGGGACTTGTGAATTGCACGCCTTTTGGTCTTAGCTATGCTGTGTTCAACTGCCCATTCTGGCTTTTCACAGCAAATGTACCGTATGTTAACTTTGCACAAAACTTGCCTTGCTCCAACCACCTATCACTCGCCACTGTAAGAGTATAAACAATGCCAGTGCATAACATACTTCTGCTTTGTTTGCTACAGCAACAAGACTCACCTCACTACACGGGGCTGTTTATTTAGTGCTCATTCACTAAATGAAGTAACAATTGCATGGGTATTCTGGGAACTGTGACACCTTGTAAACTCCTCTTCAATATTAATCCTTCTACAGTCTTCCGTTAGGGATATTCAAAACTTATTAAACATGATATACAGTAACCCTAGGCCAAAGAAAGAACATGTGAAAGAAAATTCAACTAGTCACTACAAACACAAGACTTTTATTCCACATTTGTCTATGAATCCTCAACATGATCCTTTTTTCTTCCTTCAACTACAAACCAAACACTGCACTAAATCTGGCACGATCTTGGCAACACTCAAACATGTTATGTTGCCACTTGGCAATTAAAAGAGTGCTAATATCAGTGTGCAAAATTATTACACAGGTAAGCTTTAACATATGTTATTACTCTGAAACTGTAATTCAGCAGTGCTCCCTAAATATACTGGTCCATAACAATCACCAGGAAAATATGATATGAAGTGCACTACATATACAATCATGTACACCCCTCTATGACTAACATTTCTTGCTGGCCAAAGTAGGAGGAAAGGGGGGGTGTGGGGCTGTGGCCTTTGAGGCCTTCATCTCTTTGGTGCAAAGACCAACCACTCTCAGACTGCAACTACAGTAGAAAAAGGGAGCACTGTACAACAAATATAGAATGAATTGTTTAAGATTGCACAGCAATTTCAATGCATTATACAATCTTCATTTACATGTCTCCTTCAACTCATTAACAGGAATCACATTCCCTACTGTGTGGTCTGGTGTAGTACTGTTCCTATGAACTGGACATTTCAAAGTAATGTCCATTTCTGAATATAAGTCAGGTGTGAATGCTCACAGTACTTCCCTGCCATTCACTGGCAAAATCGACAACAGTTATTCCCACACCTGGGCTGTGTTGATACAATAATCATTCCAGTAAATACTGGAATGGGGGGGAAATGTGATTACTACATCAATTTTGAACACACCAAAAACCACACAAGTTACTGGTTAGAGTGTTTTTACTGCCCATGGCTGAACAGTACACAATGGCAGAAATGTACATGGTAAGCACACCTGATGATGTAGTTCACTCTAAATACTGTTACTTGTTTATTCTCGGAAAACTATTCCATTTGATAACCTTACCTTATGTGTCCTGTGAACATGAATCTTGCAGTTTATGTACTGTCTGAAAAAGATGCTTTCTTAAATGGAAATACCAACACAAGTCATACAATAGAACTCTGTTAAACATCTTCACTCAGCTTTACAAGGCAGAATCAAAAATAAATGTTTTAAACCATCAGTATACAATGAACTTTCTTAATTTATACTTGCAAAGAAACATGAATGAAAAAATTTCAATACCTCAAGCATATCTGTACTACTTAACTCTAGGTGAGTGAACAAAGTGGTAAAAATTTGGTAAACTTTTAACATTCACAGTTACGACTTTTATTGTGCATAATTCATCATAGAACTGTCATAATTATAACCTTAAACTAGAAACTGGAACCTGTTTAAAGTTGTTGACAGAACAAATGGGCTAGTATGCAACATACCACAATCACACTGAAACAGTAACATTGTACTGAAACACGCCCTGGACTGGACATGCCTTAGCAATTAGAATGAGTATTGTAAACCTCCAATATCTCTCTCACTGTGTATGTATACACAGCATTCTGCGATGTAGCAGCTAAGCTTCAGGAGCATGTTTTACATGCCATTCCGAGAAAAAGCTCTAAAAAACTGTAGTTCATTTGGGCATAATTAATGAGTTATCCACTAGCTTAGTGTGGCATGAAACAAAAAATGTTTTTTCAGACTCACCCATGTTATCATTTTAAATGTTTATAACAAATACTACTTAAGTATCAAGATTATTGCAAAATGTGTTCAAAATGCTTCAGTAGGAATCAACTCAATATGGCATCAAAATAAACTACACTTTATTCTAATTATTTAATTAGAAATTACCCGCAGAACATGCTCGTAAGTCTGGCCCCTACAACGCACATATGCACACTGCCCATAAGACAAGAACTTATAATTCTCAATGTAAACATGTGAGGCTATTATCACTCTGGTAACATAATGTTAACAATATACTGAACTTAAATTACAAGGAAAACATGTAATTGTATCAATACCTCTGCAAAAAATTTTTTTTGGGGAACGTTCATATATAATGATGTGGAAACTCATTCTTCATTCACCATAGCATGATGGACTTCCACAGTGTTTCCTGGATAAGAAGTTCCCAAACACACGGTTTTCCCATGTAACTAGTCAGGATATCAAAAGTCCCACCAAAACTCCCATGAGAATAATATCAAATTTTCCCACATATAAAGTGCTCATGTAAAAACATTTTCCTGTTGTTGAAGCTAATTTTGTAGGACTCTTATACAAAAATTTCACATTCAGTATGTTTAAAGGGCTTTACAACAATAATTTTTTATGACTTAACTGCACCTCAGTCCCTAATAAAGTGCGGAACAGTTCATTGCTTGTGCATCACCTACTGGCCACTCGCTCCCATTTCTACAACACAGTATTCATTTTTTTACTAATTGAGGGTTTATCGCTGAGATGTTGCAGGAAGTTTTTTGAACTTCAAGTGTAGTTAAAAAATTAGTTGCAGCAGATGATAAACATGGTGTGGCTTAATGAGAACTAAAGACCTGTGTAATTACAGCCCTGTGGTGGATGACACAAGTAAGGTAAATGAAGGATCAATCGCACCTATGCTGACAACAAATACCTGGGTTCATATATATATATATATATACACACACACACACACACACATATTTTTTGTACAATGAACCAACAAATGCACATTTAATTGACAAATTATTATACTGCTCCTACATGTTTCGACACTATTGTGTCATCTTCAGGGAGCTCGTAGTTAGTACCTTGCTAAGTTGGTAATACAATTTAAAATTTCACAATTTAAAATTGTCTTACCAACGACTGCAATGACATACTCGTACTTACGTAACTTAGCAAGGTACTAACTACGAGCTCCCTGAAGATGACACAGCAGTGTCGAAACATGTAGGAGCAGTATAATAATTTGTCAATCAATTGTGCATTTGTTGGTTCATTGTACAAAATAATAAAAGATGCACAGTACATGTGTTAAAATAACTGGGCTTATATTTTTAGGTGGCCCATAATATTTTGTTTTATGAATTTTTATTCAGCACTAACAAACTGTACCTCCAATCTGACCAGATACTATACGTTAGTGATTTTTAAAATTGAAATATTATGGAATAATTGCTTTGGATCAAAATAAAAGGAAGTGTATCCAAGTTTCATGTTCTCCCACTCTAAGAAATCATTTTTCAATGGTCTCTTAAAAAATCTCTTCTTCAGGAAATACTGAATTCCTAAATTCCTAATTTGTTGGTTAATGTGAAAAGGGCAACAGATCAGTTCCAGTATTTTTATAAGATACACACCTTTCCAATGTACAAATCCCCAATCCCTGAATTGTAAATTAATTCCGAAAGCATGTGATAGCAACTTTCTCGAATGCCTTATAACCAGTCTCGGCATTTCTGTGCCTTCTTTGAAATATGTCGCTATGACTATAACGCTGTAACATCTCACTTGCTTTCCATGTGCATTTAAGGAGTCAAAGGATGGTGTGTGTGTGTGTGAGCTACTGGACTTGCATATCATTACATACCATCAAGTATGTGAACATGATACACCCAGTACCTCAATGGCGGGTGTGTCCTGGGCCTTTATATTCAAACTACAACTTATATACATCTATGACATGACAGTGTGATGCTCTTACACATTCTCTCTCATGTTTCAGGCTGTCATGCACCCCCTCAAACATTTTAAAATTAACATTCAACCAGATGAGTTGGGTAAAACACAATTTCATTACCAACTAGAAATTAAATAATTTTTGTGTAAATTCATGCTTATTTCTCTGATAACTCTACAATATGAAATATGAAACCACAAATAAAACTTGCATTAAATCAACATGTAACAAATCCTAAAAATTTACAAAACATTATCTTGTCTTACTAAGTCTTAGAACTAAGATGAACAAACAAAACACCAAAATGCCTTACAGTAATCTATTACACACACCATTAATTGATGCAATGCACTTACAAATGAATCACTTCATTTACTCACACATTAATTTAACCTTTAAACAACCAGGTGGGTACTTAAATTTGTAAACATGGTTTATGAAAAAGTGACTATTATTTGAAGAGAAAAGGATAAAACTATGAAATAAACAGCATTTTATGGACAATAAGAGAGACTATGCGGGGTGTCTTACAAATGCAGTAAATTTCCTTCCTGCCTGAATATAACAAATGAATTTCTAGGGGTGTTGTTTTACATATGCAAACATAGGCTACTGAAAGGTTAATCAACTATGGCAAAATTCAATGAATTACAGCATAATAAATATACACTATAAATTCACATTTAACAGTCATGTCCTGCCTTACTGCTGCTGTACAGACATAAATATTCTCAATATGAAACTACATTTAAATCAAGGACCCAAATAATGTTAAGCCATAATTTTACAACACCAAAGTCTCATTTATTAGCACAGTGACCGGTGGGTGTAAAGTGAAGTGCCTGCACAGCTTAGACAATCACTGTACAATCAATTACTGCTCACTTCATTTCAAAGTATCATGTTTATTCAATTGAATCTGTGTACAATTTCCCTAAACTTCAAATACCACTCTTCTGGACTGTTTATTGATAGACAAGACTTGCCACTGTCATCATTTCATGGCTAAGCAGCATTAAGCACATGTATTATATATATATAAAACTGTACATAACTTGTATGGTAAACAAAACACTGTAATTTCTCTACTAAATTAAAATGGAATATGAAGACAACTGTCTTCTGAGATGTGCTGCCATGTAGTCCACTAGACATGTGCCAACACCTGCTGCCTCCACCTGGGTTGCTATTTAATCAGCCACAATTAAGGGAAGCAGCAGGTCCCTCTGAAATGTTGGTACCCAACTATAGTCACACCCCAGAACTTATCTTCACTCATGAATGTGGTAACCTCTAATGTCAGCAGTAACTGCTCAGAAAACAATAACCCATTATTCTTCATAACTGTACATACTATCATGTCTATTAAAACAAACTTAAAGAGGATGCACTAGATTACACTCTGCAGAGAACTCGCCTTGGAAGAGGCTATGAACCTATCGCAAGACAGACAAAAGAATTAATGAATAAATATTGAAAGAAACACAACAAAACTCAGAGGGAGAAGTAAAATATGGTTTCCTTAAAATGCAGCCCATAATGGCATAACCACACTTCAACACAGCCAGTTTATCAATGCATACAGCTGACAAGGCTTCAGTACCACATTAACAGATCTGACTGAAGCTAAATCAAATATAATGGAGGAAAATGTGAGGGGTCCTCAATGACGGGTTATGATACCATATAATTTGGTAAATGGATACATAAATGGTACCAAATGTATCAGGAGCAATTAACTGTTTCTGGCCAAACCATATAATACAACAGTAAATTTCAGCCAGAAATTATTTACTTTTTAACTGCTGTAGAGTGATTCAGAAACAACTTAATTATAACTGTATTCTTGTTCTCAAAGAAATCACCCTGAAGATGGTGACATGAGTGGCTGAAACATGTTGGGTCTTGAATACATTTTATGCACCTAATTAATGCCTGGAATATGGAACACATTACACAGAAAGAAAGGAATTTTAAATTCTACATCATATGGTAAATGAAAAAAGGCAGAAAGAAACGAGGAAGGGCACTGGCTGTTTCGAGCTGTACATCTGGATTTCAGCCAGAAAGCTGTAAAAATTGTTAAAATGAACTTACATGCAGTCTGGTTATCTGAATGAGAATGGTGATCATTGCTTTCATCTGTTAGAATAACTTATCTGCAAAAGTCCATTCCTTACTTGATTCAGGAAAAGAGATAGTCATGACACCCAGCGTACATCGGAACCCACACCTGCGCATGGGCAACGAAGTTGTCAGCGTCATTAAAACTACTATACATTCAGGTGACCCAAAAGAGCCAGTTTCTGGAATAATTAGCCAGTGTTAATGAGAGTATCATGAAGTAGCCTGCAACCTTCTGCAGGTTGATGGATACACTTTTTCTATGTCCTCCAGTCACTAATAATAAGGATTCTGTTTCATAATACAGATCTTTCTGGCAGGGGGGGGGGGGGGGGGCAAAGTACAGTTCATATACAGAAGACATACCTAGTAAATTTGGTGAAAAAATTATTTACATCAAATATTAAACATGTCTGCACTTTAAAGGCAGAATTTCTGAATCCTTTCACATTCAGCTAATGTACCCAGTGGTATCAGAACGGAAATCCATGTTTGTCCCTCAGTGGAGACATATCCAATGCACAGGTACATAAAATAAACTTGTAAATATGTCATAAGCAATTTTAGTCTTTGCCTGACAGTGTATGAAATACATCTCATGTACCCCATGTTTCAAAACTACTGCTTTTATAGACCTGCATCATACTTGACATTTTTAAGTCAGACCAGTATACAGTAAACCAACATGGAGGATATTAGTCAAAATCAACAAGTTCCATGTATCTGCGTTAGACAAAGCTAACATGCCTGGGATTAAGGGAGACACAGGAATACAAGTGTGCACAGTCAAAGTAGATGAAAAATAAATTCACAAATATGCTGATAAATATAATGATTTTTACTTATGATAAATTCAATGATGAAACTGGGCACTTCTATAAAGTATCACAAGAAAGTTAAGCATCAGTGTAAAATATCAATAGAAAAGGACTCAACATACTATTAGGTATCAGAATAAGCCATCAGCACAAAATTTGTCATCAAACTTGATCATAATGGAAGCATATGTCAATGGTCCAGGATCAACAAACACAGAATCTTGATCTTCTCAGGTAATGTCATAATATTACAACTTTTTGTTGCCTCATCACAGAATTATGTTTTGATTCCATACACTGATGTTTACGGCAATGTTAACAGCAATATGCAGAAAAATACAATGCACATTAACATGAAAACAGCAAAAGTGAGACTGAGTGTTACATGCAGTTTGGTACGATGAAGACAATGCAGGATCACAGCTGCACTGAATATTGGCGAATACAAGAAACGTTGGTTGTACAAATACAAATTGCTGTCATGAAGATCAAATAATAATTTCTGTGAGCAGCACATCATGTAAAAACCCCATTTGTGACCAGACGGAATTGGCACAGGCTGCCATTTTACGCTAACATCAGCTGTGTCAAAGGTGCGGCAGAAAGAAGTGGTGCATATCTCTCACCAAAAATGGGCAACTGGAATATAGAGCAAAGTGTGTTAAATGTTGTGTGAAACTAGGAGCAAAAATGATAAGTGCATTGTTCTCAGAAGGGTATGGCACAGATTCTGTGAAGAAATAAAGTGTTCTGAGCGGACTAAATGGTTCAGAGGGTTGAGAAAACGTGGAAAATAGTGAAAGAAATGGTTGTCTGAAATGGAAAAACCCGATGAAACTGTATGATGTAGGAGATTTTACATTTTTTGAACCGTGCATTGTGACATACCAATGTAATAAGAACCAACAAAATGCACACTTTTTACATTAATGTTTTAATTTAATTATAGTGTCTTTGACATGTTTCAAACATCCAAATGTTCATCCTCAGGAATAGTAGTACGTGTAGCTTTATGGTATTTCTTTATTGCATTTATATAAGCAGCCTGGTCAATGGTATCAATGACTGCCTATATGGGTGCATGAAAGAAATACCATAAAGCTGTGTGTACAGGTCTTTCTGAGGATGAACACTTGGATGTTTGAAACTTGTCAAAGACACTATAATTAAATTAAAACATTAATGTACAAAGTGTGCGTTTTGTTGGTTCTTATTCCTTAGAGGAAGGGGATCTTGTTTCTTCCAAAAAGGCAAATCAACCTGGCTTATCATGTAGAAATATTGAAAAGGCTGTGCAAAACCGTGTGTTTAAAAGACATCATCATAACAACATTCCAATTCACCAGGCACTGTCAAGTAGTTTATGACAAGAAAACCTACTGCTGGACTTCAACACACTACCTTATTCACCCATTTTGATCCTAATGACTGCTGGCTGTTTATAAAATATAAAGTCCACCTTCAAGGACTGAACATCTCAGGCCATCAAAGTTGCTCAGGAAAATGCTACAGCAGTGCTCAAGGCTACTCCAAAAGGGGAGTTCCATACATGGTTCTAACAGTGGCTGCATTGCTCAAGCAGAGTACTTTGAAGGTCACACCACTCATTATGTTTTATGTATACAGAAAAGTCTGCAGTAACAACATCCAAGAACATTACAGCCAAATCTTGCACAAACACGTATGCTACATCCTCATTAGTATTTTAAGCACAAGTGACCTTCTTCATATGCTGGCACTATTTTTTACACTTGGCAATTCTAGTGTGTACTTTTTATCATTACCATGAGCACAGCAGCTGTCACAGGACATTCTGGTGGATCCAGGGTTTCTATGGAACAAAGATGCTGTGCACAGGGAGATGATAAAGGAGAGATCCTGCACACTGGTAGGAGGATTGTTATACATCTCAGAAATAGCAAACATTTTATTTTGAAATGTAGGTCCACAAAAATTTCTCTTGTTTCTTAAACTACTTTCTGTGACTGTCAGAATACACACTGGAAGCTCAAAAGAAAGAAGCATGTTACATGCCCATACAAAGAACATTTTCTGGAGCACTACTCTTTTTAAAAGGGATGATGTGTGGCAAGAAAATCCCAATTGTGTTCAGGGTGTACAAAACGAAGGCTGTAAAGAAATACTGCAGAAAGGGACAGTAAGATCTTCCATTATGTACAACAATTTTATTTTGTGGTGGAATAATGCACAAAAATCCAGTTGAACAATTACTGTAACACTAGACTGACTACAGCCACGTCAAGGACCAGCAGTTCTTACGCATGATATGGAAAGTCATATCTGCAGGGAAAGTGGGTAAAGTTAGTTCAGTAATGTACACAAAAATCAGCAATTTTGTATAAATACAAACTACTGTCAAATACTGACTGCTTGAAATTCAGAGCAGCCAATTTTAATGATTGTTGGACATGCACACTTCTTACACCAAAATGTTAAGCATTGCTAATAGAACTTATACAGCTAATTCCAACCAAGCTCACAGACAACCTGAATTAATGTCTTTCACCTACAATAACTGGAAAATTATCATGCTCCATTGTAGTGATGTGGCCAGAATACGGGGAAAACACAAACTATCTGAAGCAGCAGATTTCCTTTTTTTTTTTTTAGTACGCTGGCTACTGAGCCATGAAACAAGATAATGGTGATGACGAAAAACAAGTATGATGATACATGTTTGAGCATGTGTCCATAGTGAATGCACCAAATTTGTTAGACTATGCACAAATTTCCTCACCTATCTGCAGCCATGAAAACTGCTGGCATTTGTTACTTCCACATTCTTGAGGGAGTAGTTAGGCTGAGGGTGTTGAGATAATAAGGTGCTGATGAAAATATCTGGGCCTAAGAGGGAAAGGGTTATCAGTGGATTGGATGAGACTACAAAATGAGTAGTTTCATGACCTGTACTCCTCAACAGACAGTATTTGGGTGAACTAATCAAGAAAAATCTGATGGGTAGTGTATACAGCACAAAGGGTGAGAGCAGAAGTGCATATAGGGTTTTGGTGTGAAACCTGTGGTAAAGACACCACTTAGATCATCTAGAATTAGGATGGTGGGTGCATGGGCGGGGGGCATGGACTGGATTGATATGGCTTAGGATAGGGGCAGTATGCTCTTGTGAACACAGTAATAAACCTTTGGGTTCCATAACATGCAGCTAATTTGATCAGTTGAAGAACCATTAACTTTTCAAGGACTATGCTCCACAGAACCAGTTTGTTAGAAGGTCATTAGTCCACTCACAGGCGACAGTGCATCTTTTATCTCCTCCCCTCAGAATAGCAGCTAATGCAGCAACTTTACTGTATAATAAGCCAGTGTTCATTCAAAGTTTTGGGCCCATTTTTCCCTTGCAGTTCAATTTACTTTACATAACAAGTCCACATGTGCCAACCTCAAGGTTCTAAGCAGGTTCCACGCCCACAAACATTTCTCTACACACGGAGAAGCTCATCCTGAAATGCTGGCAATTTTTCTTCAAAACATGTATGTCACAGACAGGCAGGTGCTATGTGAACAACCAACACACTGATCTATCACATTACACCAGATATCAACGAAAATTTCATATAACAAAACATACAGTAATAAAATAACTCAGTTCAAGAAAAGTCAGATATATGATAAGTAAAAAACAGCCAAGACCTTCATGCCGCCAAATTCACCATTCCGGCAGATATATACATGTATATACGAAGGTGTATCCAAAAGTCCCAGGACAATGGTCATAACACGCAAGTCGCTTGTAGTTCACGAGTTTCCCGCTAGGGTGTGTTGCGGTGGTGTCTTGTGAGTGAGTGTGTCCAGTGGCGTGGTTGGATGTGGAAGCATTTGATTGTTGCACGTGTCTTTATGCGTGTATTGCATCAGCCGTCTGCAATTTTCTGATATCGGCGGTATGGCGGAAGTTGACGAACAAAGGGTGTGCATCAGGTTCTGTGTGAGATTGGGTAAAACGGGAAGTGAAACTTTTGAAATGTTGAAACAGGCTTTTGGTGATTTGTGCATGAGCTGTAGCCGAACTTTTGAGTGGTTTGGATGTTTCAAGAATGGCAGAACTTCGACTGCTAATGATGATCGATCAGGTCGGCCAAGCACGGCAACAACCCCTTCAAAAGTGGCACAGGTACAGGCGGCTGTCAACCAGGATCGTCGTCGTACCATACACGATCTCTGTGCAGAGGCTCGAATTGGTTATGGA
>Ga0209629_10001143_pt1 | contig 16162 bp, 8 predicted proteins | sample TergutCu122P5_FD_187286 | JGI IMG/M metagenome (GOLD analysis project Ga0209629, IMG submission 187286) | Cubitermes ugandensis P5 segment gut microbial communities from Kakamega Forest, Kenya - Cu122 P5 (SPAdes) (version 2) | ecosystem: Host-associated > Arthropoda: Insects > Digestive system >...
GGGGGGGGGGGGGCAGTGTAGGATCGTGTTCAGGCTGGCATGAAACTGTAAACATGGGCATCAGCAAGTCGAGATCTGTGCTTTAATTTTGCACTGTTTGTGGCTGAAAATGACATTTCGCATATTTAAGTGGGACCGATATAATCTTTACGCCGGGCTTTTAAAAAAGGAAACTTCTTTTGGTCAACCAGATGGCGAAGGCAGTTGTGTGTTGCGTTTGATTTAGGAACACAATTGTGAAGGATGTAATGCTGATGTACGGTCTGTGTTCATCGTGCGGTATTCATTACTCGTTAGAACTTGTTTCTGTAAAAACAGAGGCAGCGTGAAAGAATTCTTGGCGCGCGCCGTGCGCCCTCGGGCACCGTCCTGGAGGACCATTGTTACTTACTTACTTGCTTGCTTGCTTGCTTACTTACTTACTCCGCGGAGCAGAGTCCATCTTGAGAAGCTAACCGGTTTTTTTCCAGCTAGTGAAGAAATTCCCCGCAATTTGTGGACCCGAAGGTTCATTGCCGCATCTACAAGTGCCCGCAACATGTCCCTGTCCTGAGCCAGATCAATCCAGTCCATGTCCCCATCCCATTTCCTGAAGATCCATTTTAATATTATCCTTCCATCTACGCCTGGGTCTTCCAAGTGGTCGCTTTCCGTCAGGTTTCACCACCAAACACCTGTATGCACATGTCCTCACCCCCATACGTGCTACATGCCGTGTTACCTTCCTTGATTTGGTCACCCGAATAATATTTGGAGGGGACCGCTGTTACAGGCTGTAACGAATGAACGAATCGTTGATGATTCCGTTATTTAGTGATATCCAACTGCCACTTCTGCTTTGCCAGATCTTTTATCTGACGCATTTGTTTGACATCAGATTTTAAGTACCCCACCTCTCCCTTCGTCTTCGTGCTTGTCCTTTACCGTAAAATTTTCAAACCAGCAATAGCCCTCGCCACATGCATTGCCAATCTCTGATCATAAAATTTACCCATACATTAGGACAGCGACCATATCAGTACATTTCGGAAAAAAAGTTTTTAATGTTCGGAAACTTTAATGCAAGAGTCAGCGACGAACTTTATGTGACAGTTCAAAATTAATTGGCACCTGTACTGACGGTCTTGCCATCTAGTCCCTTCTGTCGCATCTGTGCAAGTTTCTGCATCACATCTCACGTCTTGCTTTTCCAAGCAGTGGACAGTATTAACGTAACGCCTCGCAGGCGGTCCACTTCGGGCCGTAGCGTACGCAATTTACCAAAGCGTTCTTTACTTTCAAAATACCGTGCGGGTTCACGGCTCTTCGCTGCTCCGATTTTCACCACAGTAAATTATTCCAAAGAATTTTTCGAAGATCTCTTATACCTAATTTAACGCAAGCGGGACAACGAATGTGGGCAGTAATTCACATCCCTAAGTAAAGTAGGTTTACGGCTTGCACTGAGCCTGTTTTCACAAAACTGACAGTGATTCGATATGCACATTTTCGTGGGTGTCACGTGCACCGAATTTTACCCGAATCGGATCGTAAGTGTAGAAAATAAGGCAGAATTTGACGCCGCTGTGTGAAGTATGGCTTTCACTACACCAAGCGTCATGGCGTACGGTCTTACTCAACAGCACCTTCTGCGCCGAGTCGTAGCCAAATTAATCTATAAACATCTAACTCACGGGGAGGATTCCCTTTACATCCTTAAGTGAAATACGCTTGTCACTGAGCCGATTTTACGAAAATTACGCTCGCTGGGCATTTTTTAAAATGAACTCCTATTCCGAATTTCATGAAAATCCGGCAGGCAGTTTGAACGTTGTACAATCGTTAGCGAGAAGCTGGTTTAGTCTGTAGGTCAACTTGTGAAATTTGAGGGATTATCCATGTGGTTGGTTGATGCACATGGGTATTAGAACTTGCTTATTTACTTACTCCATGGAGCAGAGTCCTTCTTGAGAATCTAACCGATTCTCAAATAGTCAAGAAATTCCCTGCATTTTATGGAACCCGACGGTTCATTACCGCATTCACAAGTGCACGTCACATGTCCCTTTCCTGAGCCAGCTCGATCCAGTCCACACCCCCACATCCCACTTCCTGAAGATCCACCTTAATATTGTCCTCCCATCTACGCCTGGGTCTTCCAAGTGGTTCTTTCCCTCAGGTTTCCGCATGGGTATTAGAAGCCGGAATGAAAGCTGAAGCCGCAGCACAAAATGTTGTGAATGGTAACATAGACTGCCAACAGCTTTGGCGACAGCAGAACCCTCTATGCTGATGATCGGCAACAAGCGCTGTATCATCTCCGGCGTTCTTGCGGGGAAATAAAGCCAGGAATCGAATGAAACAGACCATTTTTTTTTAAATAGAAGCTGATCACAGTAAGTTCCACAGTCAGGACGCTGTTCCTGCGGGTAGTCGCCGCACCGTGAAAGCGTATGATCGAACGGAAGTGTGGTTGGACGTATCTGTTATGTCGTCACTTCCTGCAGGTACGAGGTCACCTTCACGACCCAATCGCTGCTTTCCGGGGGAAAAAACTGCGGTACCCATTTCATCGGATACTGGATCGACCCCAGAGCCGGTCTGTAAGTTCAGGATTCGAGAATAAGCTCTTATCTGTGCCCTATGGAACCCGTATTTGTCTTTGGTACAGGCCTACACCCCCAGTACTGTACAGGGGTGCTGATAAGTCCTTAGCCCGACCAGGAAGGAAACAAGCTACAGCGACAGAAGATTTTTAATTTCATATATCCTATTTATTATCACAGTTGGAGGAATATTAGTACTATATATATATATATATATATATATATATATATATATATAAATATTCTAACCATCAAACCAAATACATCGGGAAGTAGGTCGGGCTAAGGACTTATTTGCGCCCCTATAAAGGTAAAGCAATCCCATTACAGGCCCTGAGGTTTCCAGGAGGTTGAGGCTCCCAGATTTCAATACAATCTGCACATGAAGGTTGTCAGCCCTACGCACCGGCCGTCTTTAGCCCCAGGAAATATTCCTGGTACTCATTTATGTTGGAGGTTGAGTCGAACCCAGGGCCATAGTGCGGCCGGAAGGATTATGTCAATGAAAAATTCCAGCAAAACCATCGGGAATCGGACCCGCGACCTTCCGGTTTGTAGCGTAGTGCCCCCACCCCAGCACTGCACTGACTGAAATATCCGACACGAGACAGTTTTGTAGCTGACTGATAGTGGGCAGTCCCAGTCAGTCGAACCTTCGGGTTGCAGCACAAATCATCATTCTTGCTAGTAATCGCATGTCCAAATTGTTCGCCGTTGTTCATTCACAGTGCAGAATGCCACTGGACCTCAAGTGCTAGTTCCGCCTGACGAACTGGAATCTACCGTCACTTCATTTCAGCGAATAGCCTAAGGCAAATCCACGTTCCCTGTAATGGGACTTCACTGTTGTAAGGAAAACACAGAGCTCAGGTGGGTGTTTGGAGTCAGAGGCATGTGGCTGCTTACGTGTTACACTTGTTCACTAAAGGGAACAGCGCACACGAGTTCTTTGTTTTTATCGCGTCAGTTCAGCTGATAACGTCTAGAAAACAACACTCAACTTCATTGTAACGCTGGCTTTCTGTCTGACATTGTCATAATTCTACAACCGCACTTTATATGACTGCAGATCAACCTTTTTTTTAACCCCTCAAGGGTAAAAAAATACCTGCATGGGTTACAAACGAATTGTTCACAGTATTTGTGCCTTAGGTGTTGTAATCCCTTTGCCTTCCCATAAAATAGAGTTAATCAATGTGTCATCCAACAAATTCACTCTGTGATACTCCATTTATGACGTATATCAACTACATATTTGGGCACCGAGGTGCCTTCTTGAGAGAGTCATTATAACATGCTAACATATATTAGCATGTTGGCTTGTAATGACTCCTTGAGGATGGCATCATGATGTCGAAACATATAGCAGTTGATATATGTCATAAATGGAGTATCACAGAGGGTATACGTTGGATGATACATTGACTGTAAGAACATGCACGGTATGAATAACGTAAAGTTAATTACACTCCCCGAACAACACAACTTCAAGAATAGCTTTTATTTAACTTTACACTACGACTGTCTCGGCCTGTATTCTGGCCTTCATCAGGAACTTGACTTGCATCTGCACAGAAGGAAATGTTAGGTAGATACTTCTCCTTCTCATCTAATGTACACAATACTCACGAATAAAATATTTTATGCAAAAATTCTTGTGTTAACTAATTTTAACGAATTTATTTTGAGAATGACATTTCCTTTGTGTATATTGTATATGCAGTAGATGTGACGGAAAAGTCTCTTCTACCTAACAGATCCTTTTTATGCAACTGTCAGTCTAGTGCTAGATGATGGCCAGAAAACGGGCCGAAAAAATATCGTAGTGTAATTACAATAAAGGCTATTCTTGAAGTGGTGTTGCTCGGAAAATACAATTAACTTTATTTAGTACAAGCATCACTTTTAAATAATTTATATATTAACCTGGTAAGGAATTAAAGTTACTCTTAATTATCAGTAATATTGAAATAAAATTAATGTAGTAAGCGATTAAATATGATTTTTAAGGCAATATTTTAGTGCTGAAACAACTTGAATGAGAAGCTTCTCGCCATTTATCTGTCACTGATAGCTCCTTATACAAATACACATACTGCCGTTCTGTAAAACGAGGGCTGCAATACGCGTGCAATAATGATGATTATGAAAACGTTCTGAAAAATTAAAAAGCAGAATGGCTGCAGGAGATTATCACTAAGTGTTGTTCTCACTTATCGCACCGTCAGGTATTGCGAAGTTTACCCAAATAGTGATATCCCATGCAGCTAACACTAAGGCCGTCACATCTTAAATAAAGGTGACTGAATTGAACTGTGCGTGCGAAGTGCGTCAGATCACGCAACAAATTCTCATTTCATTCCGATGGGGGCCACAAGTATTTCCGAAAACACTCGCGGGTCGCAGACGTAAGTTCGTTCGAACCCCGGGTTGCACATAACTGCATTAAATTTTCTGCTTCGTGACGAAATCGTCAGAATAATATTATTCTGTATACCTCAGTGTTAAGGTACACGTACAGCTGCCACCACGCTTATCTCTGTAAAGCCCGCTTTTTACCACTATTTATGATTGCCGCCAGGTTTGACATCCAGAAATTTTACGTTTTGCCCACAGTGTATTTCAAGTGTTTTGTGTGGATCTGAGAACAAACAGCGATTATTTCCCTGCACAGCATTAACTGACCGGTTTTTATAACAGAGATTTAACCCTTTGTAGCCCAGTGGTCACTATATGTACCACCAGTTTAACATCAATAATTCTACCTTCTGCCTACATAGTGTATTTGTGTGTTGTGTATGGATCTGAGAACAAACAGCGATTATTTCCCTATACAGCGTTAACCGGTTGGTTTTTATAACAGAAATTTAACCCTTTGTAGCCCAGTAACAATTCTACGTTCTGCCCACATAGTGTATTTAAGTGTTGTGTGTGGATCTGAGAACAAACAGTGATTATTTCCCTAAACCGCACTAACTGATTGGCTTTTACAACAGAGATTTAACCCTTTGTAACCCAGTGGTCACTATATGTACCACCAGTTTTACATTCAACAATTCTACGTTCTGCCCACATAGTGTATTTATGTGTTTTGTGTGGATCTGAGAAAAACAGCGATTATTTCCCTATAGAGCATTAACTGACTGGTTGTCCCGAACCGTCGGTAACTAAGAGCCAATGAACGCTGCGTAACATCGCAGAAGAGCGAAGATCTCAATAGAATTCATCCTTTCCTTAACCCTCCCAACAAGCAGCCTGTTGCCAAGCACCAACACAGTGACGCCGTGTCAGTTCAAGGTAAAGATAAAGTTGTCTCTGAAGTCACATAGGTGGGGCAGAGGTAGAGCACCATTCGTTCTCAACTCCGGCTCTAGAGGAAGGTGAGTACTCAGCCTCACGCTCCGGCTGCTTGTTGCAGGGGAAATTAACACCGTCACTTATACGCGGGGCTGGGTGGGCCCCAGAGCGTTGGTGGACGTTTGGCGGAAGAAGAAATGTGTTGTTGCTGTCGAACATCGGACCGTCTAACCCAGGGCCTAGTGACCAAGTTAAAACAGTTTTCGAAAACCACCTGTGGGTGTATGGAACTTGTGTCAGCAGCAGCCGAGGGACAGCACCTGAATATCGGTTGATTAATATCCGAACATGCACACTAATGCCAACTGATGATGATTTGTATAACAGAGGCGTAACTGACTACAGGAGACAGAATCCCTTCTGTGAAGCTAGCGGTTTCTAAGCTAGTCAAGCAGTTCCCTTCATTCTCTGCAACTCTAATGTTTACTATCCTATTAACAAGAAAACGCCACTGGTTCCTATCAGTGCTAGACGAATCCAATCCACATTCTTACATCCTGCTCTTTAAGATCCATTTTAAATTCTGCCATTTACGCCGCGGTCTTCCAAGTGGTTTATTTCTTTTAGGTTTTCCAACCAAAAGTCTACCTGAATTTGTCTTTTCTTCCATGTGTGTTCGCTCGTCTCTTCTTCCTTGATTCGAACATCTTAATACAAATTATGAACTCCTTTTTATACAGCTCCATTTTTCTGTCAATTCCTCCCTATTAATTTCAAATATGCCCCATGACACCCTCTTCTTGAAGGGCTCGATGTTGGCAAGTGGACTAACAACAGCTAAACCAGTGAGATTCTTCTTTACGCTTCAGGGGCAGAACAAGTCATAATAAATCACAATACAATTAATAATGAAGTATGAGCTTTTGTGTGTGTGTGTGGGTTCAAACGCTCACGTGGTTCTGCTGACCGCGCCAATAACAAGAGTTCCAGGGCGGGTGTCACGACGGCAGGGGCGTGCCGAGTCTGCCCATCGTGGTCACAAAAGGATTTCACAATCATATTTTTATGTATTAGTTTGAACAGAAAATACTAAACCTATAACAAACTCCTAGGACTAATACAAGCCGCCTTGCCTAACGGCCTGAACACACTTTACGCCACTTCATTCTTAGCAGAGTCGGAAAGCGGCTTTCGATCCGATGCCGTGCTTTGGCGACATTCCACGGTCTTGGACTTAACGCTGTCTGCTTCGTGTGAGAGCGTCACTAGACAAAAAATTAAGGACGTTTTGAACTTGGTTATGCCTAGTTCTGCGAATAGACACAAATGTTTCGGAGTAACCTGTTGCCCTCATCTTCAGGCAGGCAAATTAAGATTTTAGTATTTTTTCCCCGAAACTGAAATTCACGTGATGAAATAAATAAATAAATTAATAAATAAATAAACACATCAATAAAATATATGCAATAACAAATGACTGTCCTTTACCCGTCAATAATAATGCTTCTGCTTCTGTATTTCGAGATTTTCCAGGTCTTTTTTTTTTCAAGTTTCTCGTGTGTTTGCCGAACCCCAACCTAAACCTATGTACGTGTTGTTTTCTAATTTAAACTATATTTATGTGTAGAAACACGCTGCGACTTGAATACAGCTTCAAAGAAAATATCTTACTTTAGAGAGTTTAACGTCTGTGATTGGAAACATTGGTGACATTAGATTACTGTAATTTATAACAAAAATTAATAAAGTTATGTACCTACCCACCGACATTTCGAGTGCCTCACGGTAAAAAGAAAGTGCCCTTTTGTTCCATATTAGGAACTAAAGAGAATTGAAATTCTGTTGGTGTCCCACGGGTGTATTCTACTGTCCGGCAACTTAGTAGCCAAGCTGAAGACGACGAATAAGAATTGTATTCTGTTCGGAGATTCTCACAGTATTTAAGTGGCTAGGCAGTTTAGTCACGTCCGTTATTAAAATTCTGTATATGACGTTAAAACTGTGAACCCTGAATTTCGACTAAATGACTCTTAAAGGTGCAGGTCCTTCCTTACAGCAAACGCACTGGATTTCCTACAGTTACAGTAATTGGCTAAATTTTTAAAGCCTAGAAACTGCTTCACGTGCCACCAGGTTTAAGAAAAGGAAAGTTTTCCCTGTCCACGGCATGAAGGCGTATAGAGGAACCGGAGGTATTGCTGTACTCATTCTTGTTCTCAGCAATAGATTGAGATGAGCTATACCTTCACGCCCCTACTGCTTTTCCCCACAATAAATAACCCTCTTACCCAATGAGTAGTAGGCTGCGTGGGCCCCAGCGCCAGTCTGGACTTTTTGGAGAATTCAACTTTAAAAAAATTCCACGTTGTGTACAGACAGTGAATCTATGTGTTTTGTACGGATCTCAGAACAAACAGCGATTATTTCCCTATATAGCATTAACTGACTGGTTTTTAGGCGCAGTCGCAAAATTCCGAAGAGCGACTATTAGTTTCGTCATGTCTGTCCGCCCATCCGTCTTCCGCATGGAACAACTTGGCTCCCACTTGAAGGATTTTCATGAAATTTTATATTTGAACATTTTTCTAAAAACTGAGAGTAAATTCAAGTTTAATTAAAACTGGACAAGAATAACTGGTACTTTACATGAAAATCGATATACATTTATGATCATATCTCGCTCAGTTCTTCTTAGAATGAGAAATTTTTCTGAAAAAAATGTTGTAGAGGAAATCAAAACACATATTTTGCGTTCAGAAATATTTTTCCAAAAATCATGCCTTTATGAGATAATGTGGAAAAATATTGTAGAACTGAGCAGACCACAGATGACAATATAGCGCATGCGTATTACATGCTGGAGACCTAAGGCTACAAATACATACACTCAGGTTGTGTAATACTCATTGCTTTTCCACTGCAACAATGGTTGCATGAACGTGCCTCAATGTTACGTTATATGTACAGTGCCTGGCTTATTATGAGTATAGCTGTATTTACTGCGCTATGCGGACTCTTTAAATATAATTTAAGTTAATGTTAGTATTTAAGGCTAATAATGTGTAAGGAAATAAGTGCTCTTTATTTCGCACATCGCACGAAGCAACAGAATTTTACTGTGTGAGAAAAGGAGAAGTAAATTTGTGACGTTAAGGCAGGTTGTGCATATATATATATTGCAACCATTGTACATGGAAGGGTTAATTCAGTCAACGTAAATTTTTGTATGTTTACTTAGAAGTCACTGGAGTTGACGTGTTAAATGACGTAATCAAACCTGTGTAGGCTCTCTGGCAAGTAAAAAAGAAAACCCAGAGCCTGCACGGTGAGTCACCTGACAAGTATAAAATACTGATCTATAGATCCTTATCAAGTGCAGCCAGTTGAAAGTTGTTTTATTCGTTTGTTATCTTCCCAACAGATGTTGGGAACCTTTCTCCCCATACGTGGCCTGCAGGCACACACATGCGAATAAAATGTAATGTAATACGAGCCATACAAACGGGTGCTGACATTTGTTTGGCAATAGAGGGAATGAAACGTTTGCTTTTGTTAGCATTAATTAATACTGCAGTGGGATAAGTTACACGAACAGCCGAAGGCCAGATTGCGCCATTTACATGGCGGCTCTGTTGCCATATCTGATTTTTCGTCGCTATGTTCCCGTACGTAACATGAACATGCTGCTCTTATGGAAATATTCACTGTTCAGATCCGGATTGTTATATTGTTGTGCACTTGTTTTGCTGATGGGAAGCTGACTGAGAAAGCAATGGGAAGGTACCTGCTGGGATATACTTAAAATGTGCGCTCGGTTGTTATACAGGCTAGTCTCTGCGAACCGGGTTCATGTCCAGGCACCGACAAGCGTTTTTCTGTTTGCCTCTACGCCAAGACCGACTCTGTGTTGTGCCCTTCCCCCACTCCATGGAGTGGTTTCTGGGGGACGGTTTCCATGGCGGTGGAGCGGCCGGAGAGTGAAGCTAAGCTTTTCCGTGAGTCTAGCGTCGAGGTTAAAAACTATTGGAGCTATGTCACAACTCCCCAATAGGTCTTCAAGGTGTAATACTTAGTAAAGAACAGCAGGCAGCTTAAACTTACCGTATCTTCTGATTTTACTTTTCCATAGCGACACAAACGAATCCTTAAAAACAACTCTGTAATTTTCCTGGAGGAATTCATGTCGCCGGGTCAGGAATCGAACTCCAGACCTGAGTGCTGGTCACTCGACGACCGTGTACATCTCGTTTCCCGTGGAGCAGTACCAAATGTTGTTGCCACTGTCATCTGAAGAGTCAAGCTGAAAGACAATAGGTCAAAGTACTATGGGGCAGGCGAGAAATGTTGGAGTGAATTCACAGTTCGAAGTGTGTTTACATTAGGAAAAGGTAAATGCTCCGGACTTGACGAAGGCAAATTGTGATTTTTTTCAAATGTGGGTTATTTTTCGAAAATATAAGAGCTTCTACTAATTTCTTGTTTCGTATGCTGAAAATTGCAAAGTTAAGAAGAAGAGAAACATGTTAAGAGAGAAAGAAAGATAAACGATAAAAAAGCGGAGAGAAAACGAGCAGAAAGAACAAGTAAAATGAGGAAAAACAAAGAATAAGAGTAACAGATTTACAGAGAAGACAACAGGTAAAAATAAGCAAGTATGAGACGGAGAAAGACGGACGGTGTAGAGACATTCCGCCAGTCGCTCTAGCTTCGGGCACTGACGACAGCACAAAGAAAGACAGGCGACCCCTCGAACCTTGCAATGTCGAGACATGTTGTTACGCCCTTTGGCCCGGGCACTGCACTGTCTGTACTTGTAGTACAACTTATTATACGGCTTTCATCTCTATTTTTATCCAAACATGTTGTACGCATTGTTCATCGGTCCTCTTATGTTCCGCCTGGGCGGGGAGGACAATGTGCCATGAATCTCAGCCTCCCAATCAAGCAGCAACACCCAGGCGCTTTGATTTCATCGCCCTGTACTTAAGCTAGCCACTAATGTCTTGTGATGTTATAATGAGAAGCTATCGGCCGGTTGCTGGAACAGTAATAAATTTGTGGGTCCAGAACCTGTGATTTTCTTTCGTACTCAAAACCCGTACGCAGAGCCTTTTCTAATGCTGTGACACTGGAAATTATGTGTACCATATTGATTGGATAACTGGCTGATGTAATGTCTTACTTACTGGCAATTTGATTGAACGGCTGACACTCTGGTTGATGGACAACCTGAAATACTGACTTCCAGGCTCTGATTGATTGACTGTTTGAGTGACGGATTGGTTGAGTCTTAACGACTAAATCAATGACCGACTGTATCAGTGACTGAATAGCTGAATGGCTAGATGAAAGAATGACTGATACGGCAGAGTGGCTGTGATTGACTTTATGTGATTGATTGCCGGAATGAGTGTTCGAGTGTTTGAGAGGTTACCTGAATGACTCATTGAGCGTCTCTGTGTTGGATCTGACGAGCTGAATTACTGGCACTTTGTGTGACTGAATGACTCTCTATGTGACTAAATGAATGAGTGACGGCCTCTCTGACTGACCACCCAAATGAGTCTCCCTAAAAGAAACAGTCGGCCTGTACTACAGTCGCCAGCCGTTTCCGGTGGCGTAGGTCTGCGGCCGCTCGATTGCCGGGATCGCGATTTCGAATCCCGCTGAGAGCATGAATTGCGAATTAATGTGATGAGTGTCGCTGTGACGGAACCCTGAACTTCTGTGTATTTGGCCTTTAGTTGTGTTCGTGTTGAGTACAATTGTGCGATCGTGGTAGACTTATGAAATGACAGACTTTAAGGAAGAGTGAATTGTAGTTAATTGTATTGAAGTTTTGTGAAACTAAATTCTGAGACTTCTGAAATATTTGAAATATCCCTGTCGTGATGACGGTCTATGTACAACTTAAACATTTCATTGGCATTCATGTTTCAAACGTGATAAAATTCTATTGAGCATTTCGAATATTCAGAGGCCTATCGTCGAGTCGGACTGATGAAAATGTGTTAAAGTGCGTCAGTTCATGTAGGATGACCGACGAACTACGAAAAACACAGTTGGTAACATTATAGGACCATCGCACGGTAAATTCGTATGTAATTTAACGGAAGATTTAAACATGTGGCAGATTGCTGTAAAATTTATGTTCCTTCGGTTGAAATGTGATCAGAAACGAAACCGGCCGGCAAGATTCGGCCAAAAAGAAGGAAAACATATTTCTAAGTTTATAACAGAATATGAAAGTTGGGTTTGTGGTCACGACCCAGAAACGAAACAGCAGACGTCCCGGTGGAAGTGCCCGTTAAATCCACCTCCAAGAAAGTCAGTTCAACATCCTCGTGAAGTTTAGCTTCACGAGGATGTTTAATTTTTTTTTTTAATGGGTGAATTATTCAAAAGGAGTTCCTTCCTTGGGGCGAAAGTGTAAATCAAACATTCTGCATGGGGGACCAAATGTGTTTGACGGAGGTTATGGGGGGAAAACGCCAGGACAATTGGCACACTTATGACTGGCGTCTGCATCGTGACATTGCGCCAGCTCACACGGCCCTGTCTGTTCAGCCGTCTTTAACCGAAAGCAACACGGCAGTGCACAAAATCCTACTCCCACGACCCAACCCCCTGTGACGTCTTCGTGTTTCCAAAGACGATGATCCCATGAAAGGGACAAAGATTCAAGGATGTCCCTGAGATTGAAGCTGAAATACAGACGGTACTGGGGAAACGAGACTTCCAAGATATATTTGCAGCGGTGGGGCAAAAGTGGGTTTCGTGAAAACAAGTGCAGTGAAATCTACACTTTGCACAGGGGCGTCAATAAATTTGTGCCCTTATTTTTACAATTTATCCTCCGATTTGGATGAAACTTGGTACAGTTTATTTAGACGACGAGGTATCAAATGACTGTAAGTTGCCTTGATACACGCACAGTAAAGAAATTAGAGACGCAGAGCATTACTGTTCATACCCTCCACATTAATTGTCCGAATAATGTGGTATTCTGTGCAAGATAAATGCCTATTTGAGTTACGCTGTTGAACGTGCAAAGAAAGCTGCAAAGAAACGGCACACTGTGATTAATTTCGCCGTTGCACCGCCAAAACTTTTGCATATTTTTGAAGAAAATAACGCAGTGTATAAAGTCTGTGTGTAAAGTCGCGGAATACAGGTTTTAGTCATTCAGTGTTGTGTACAGTCATGTGTTGCATAACGACGTTTCGGTCAACGACGGACCGCATACACGACGGTGGTCCCATAATATTATAATATAATATTATAATACTTACAAATGTGTTAAAATTGCCTACAGTATTCAGTGCAGTAACATGTTGTACAGATTTGTAGCCTAGGAGCAATAGACTGTACTGTAAAGCTTAGGTGTTTAGTAGGCTATACTATATACTATAATATAAGATTTAATATACTATCTAGCTTTGTGTAAGTACACTCTATGACCTTCGCACAATGACGAAATCGCCTAACGACACATTTCTCAGAAAGTATCCCAGTCGTTAAGCGACGCATGGCTGTAATCTGAAATATTGACAGCGTTGTTAAATGAACGAAGAATAAAAAGGTACGAACTGCTGTTGGTTGTCGTGTTTTAGGACTAGAAAGATCCTTGTGAACCCTAAAGATCTTCACTAAGTGTATGTTTATTCTGTCTTTATCTAGTCTGTGTTTCTAGACATTGAGCCCTATTATATTTAAATGAGTTATTCCTGTATGCGATGACCAAGTAGAATCGCCGCTGTTCGGCGTAATGCTGAGCGTCACTTAAGTCGGCTTAGCAACCCTTGACCAAGTCTGTCGTCACATCATCTTGATGCTCCCACAGACAGAGGCGTGGGACGGTCCATTCATAGTGCTCGAATTGTCCAGTGATCATACTGGGAGAGTCTGTCTTGTTGAATTTAGTCAGGCAATTTGGCCTCTCTGTCCGCAGCTCTCGGACAGAATCCACAAAAATTTTCCTCGTTTTCTGTTTCACTATGTCTATATTTTAACACCATTTTGCATATCATATTTTTCTGCTGTTTTTATGGATGGCAAATGTTACTGTCCGTGGTATAAAATATTGACGAATGCGTGTGTCGTATTTAGTATAATGTTTCTCAACCAGTGGGGCGCATCCTACTCGTAAGAGGGAGTGTCGAAAATAGAAAATTCCATCCTTTAAAAGCCCAGTGGTTACTATATGTACCACCAGGTTTAACGTGCACAAATTCCACGTTCTCCTCACACATTGTTTTTATGTGTTTTGTGTGGATCTGAGAAGAAACAGCTATTATTTCCCTATACAACAATAACTGACTGGTTTGTATAACCGAGGAGGAGGGTGTTTACTGCGGGGTACGAGCTGGGTCTTTAAATAAAATTCGTGTTACTTATTGTACTTGAAGGCTTAGTAGCTAATATCATATTAAAATAAGTAACTGAAAAAAAAAAGACAAGTAATGTACTTATAACGTAACTTCGGAGCACGTTCGCGTAACCACTGTTGCAGTGGAAAAGCAATAAGTATTACATATTCTGAGTGTGTGTGTGTGTAACCTTAGGTATCCAGGATGCAATGCGCATGCGCCATGTTGTCATCTGTGGCCTGCCCGGATCTACGGTATTTTTCCACATTATCTTACAAACGGCACGATTTTCGGAAAAAAAAGAAGTAATTGAACACAAAATGTTTGTTCTGATTTTCTCTACAGCTTTTGTCTGAAACATTTCTCACTCTAAGAAGAATTCAGCAAGATATTATCATTAATGCACACAGGCCTTCATGTTAAATACCTGTTACCCATGTCATGTTTTGATAAGGCTTGAATTTTTCGTCCGGTTTTCGACAAATCCTCAAGTACCAAATTTCATAAAAGTCCATCCAATGGGAGATGAGTTGTTCCATGCCGATGGACAAACACAGAGACGGAAGGACTTACATACATGACGAAGCTAATAGTCACTTTCCGTAATTTTGTGAACACACCTAAAATACGTACTTTAAAAAGGGATGTGTTGATTGTATTCTTCTAGGACTGTGGCTTCTTTTTACAGAATGGCCGGTGGCGCAAGATGAAGATGTTTGAGAATCACCGACTGGGTTCACCACAACTGCAAGTATGTGAAGGCTGAATGGTACCATCGACCTGTCACCGAATGTAGGTGACAACTGAATGGTACCATCGACCCTGTCACCGAATATATGTGACGACTGAATGGTACCATCAATCCTGTCAACGAATGTAGGTGAGGACTGAATGGTACCATCAACTCTGTCACCGAATATTGGTGCCGACTGAATGGTACCATCGACCCTGTCACCGAATGTAGATGACGACTGAATGGTACCATCAACCCTGTTACCGAATGTAGGTGGCGACTGAATTGTACCATCGACCCTGTCACCGAATGTAGGTGACGACTGAATGGTACTATCAATCCCCCCACCCCGAATCCTATCTGGGCTTCCATTCGGTGCTTCTCGGTCTGTGCTACTGACAGCTTCATGCAATTAACACAATGTCAGTACCGGTACGTTTGTACTGGTCAATGCTGTCAGTACTGAGTTGACGTCTCTGCACATAGACCAGCTCTGTTGATCGGTGTGTGTGTGTGTGTGTGTGCGTGCGTGGTAGCTGTACTTCGTCCCTTTAAACATTTGTTGGGAAATTAGCTCAAATAAGGCCACGACCCCTTCCTTTTTATTCCATTCGTTGGTAATCTTCTTATCACTTTATCTATTGCCAGTGTCACTGTACCAACCGTAAAGAAACAAGTATGTCAACAAGTGTGATACGGCTGCATAAGTGTTAAAGGTGCGTGTTTGTCCTGTCAGCTGACAGTACCCTCGCAGCACCTTGACTTCCTTGTGACACATGTAAATTATGACGTCATACACAACAACAACAACAACAACAACAACAACAACAACAACAACAAAAAGACTACAAATTGCTGCTTCTACTTATCCGAATAAAATAAAGGTCTTCGCAGTGGAATTATTCTACATTTCTTGTGGCTGTAAATCAGACGTTGTCTTTTTTTTTTTAGGCGCGTTCTCAAAACTGCGGAAAACTACTATTAGCTTCGTCAAGTCTCTCCTCCCTTTTCCGTCTGTCCCCACGGAACAACTCGATTCCGATTGGAAGGATTTTTATGAAATTTTATATTTGAGTATTTTCGAAAAACTGTCGAAAATATTCAAGTTTCATTAAAACCTGACAAGAATAACCGGTACTTTACATGAAGACCAATATACATTTATTATTATATCTCGC
>Ga0209629_10001145_pt1 | contig 16145 bp, 11 predicted proteins | sample TergutCu122P5_FD_187286 | JGI IMG/M metagenome (GOLD analysis project Ga0209629, IMG submission 187286) | Cubitermes ugandensis P5 segment gut microbial communities from Kakamega Forest, Kenya - Cu122 P5 (SPAdes) (version 2) | ecosystem: Host-associated > Arthropoda: Insects > Digestive system...
CTGCCAAAACCGAAAACATATTTCCAAAGTTGGAGCTGGCAGTCATTTTGATATATTTCATAATGTTACCGAAAATCTTCCGCCCTTCCCAAACGCCGTCTTCGAGCACCATTAAATCTTTTTCCAACAGCACGATATCGGCGCTTTCCTTTGCAATATCGACCGCCGTATCGACCGAAATGCCTATGTCAGACTGCCTTAAAGCCGAAGCATCGTTAATTCCGTCGCCAAGGAAACCTACCGTATTGTCCATTCGTTGCAAAAGAATAATTATACGGGTTTTTTGTAATGGCGCGAGTTTTGCAAATACCTTTGTTTCAACTAGAAGCGGCATTAATTCTTCATCGCTCATTTGCTCTATATCCGTGCCCAACAAAGTATGAGTCGTATCGACTCCGACCTGACGGCAGATTGTTTTTACCACTGCATCATTATCGCCCGAAAGCACTTTGACTTCAACTCCGTTCCGGTGCAGTTTTTCTATCGCTCCCGCCGCTGATGGTTTAGCGGGATCTAAAAAGGCAAGATAACCGATCAGTACCATTTCGGATTCGTCCTCGACGGTAAAATTTTCATCTTTATCTATCCAATGTTTATGCGCTACCGCCAAAACACGCATACCTTGTTTGTTGAGATCGTTGCTTATTTGACGGGCAAAGTCGAGTAACTTCTCATCCAGTGGCAAAACCTTGCCTTCATACTCCACAAGGGTACAAATCGAAAGCATTTCTTCGATGGCGCCTTTTGTGATAATTTGCCTCACGCCTTTCCCATCGCGGATAACGACCGACATGCGGCGACGATTGAAATCGAAAGGAATTTCGTCAATTTTGGTAAACTGACGGGCAAGGTCGTGAAAACCGAGTTCGTCTTTGTGCGCAAGTATTGCCTTGTCCATCAGGTTTTTAAGTCCGGTCTGGAAGAAACTGTTGTAATAGGCGTGTCTGAGAACCCTTGTGTCGTCTTCGCCGTGAACGTTGAGGTATTTTTCGAGGACGATTTTGTCGCAAGTGAGCGTTCCGGTTTTATCGGTGCAAAGAATATTCATTGCCCCAAAATTCTGAATGGCATTGAGGTTCTTGACGATGACTTTGTGTTTGGACATCTTCATGGCGCCTATGGCAAGATTCGAGGTCACGATCATCGGAAGCATTTCAGGAGTTAATCCAACCGCTACCGAAAGGGCGAAAAGCAAGGCTTCCAGCCAGTTGCCTTTGGTAATACCATTGATCATAAAAACAAACGGCACCATGATGAGCATAAAACGAATCAGCAACAGGCTCACCTTATTAATGCCTTTATCGAAACTCGTTTGAGCGCGAATGCCTACTATGCTTTTGGCAATCGTACCCAAATAAGTGTTTCGTCCGGTTGCAAAAACAATGCCGATTGCCGAACCGCTTATTACGTTCGAGCCCATAAAGCAAATGTTATCCAATTCAACCACGCTGCCTGTCGAGCGGTCTTTGGGTTGGTTTTCGGGGACTTTCTCAATGACATCGCTCTCGCCGGTGAGTGAAGACTGGCTGACAAACAAGTCTTTGGATTCAACGATGCGGATATCTGCGGGAATCATATCGCCTGCCGACAAATAGACTATGTCGCCCGGAACGAGTTCGGCGATATTAACCTCCCGACTCGTTTGGCTGCCGTCGCGAAATACCGAAGCGGTATTTTTTACCATCTTTTGCAACGCTTCCGACGCTTTTGCAGAACGCATTTCCTGAACAAAGCGCAAAATGGAACTCAAAAAGACCATTGCCGATATAACTATCACGGTAGTCCAATTTCGATCTGCAGGCGGCTCCAAGAGTACATCAAGCACGAATGATACCAATGCCAAAGCCATCAAAATTCCTATGAAAGGATTCATGAAAGTTTTGATAAAGAGTACAATACCAAAATTTCTTTTTTCGCGGGCGATTTCATTATCGCCATAGCGTTTTTGGCGTTCCTCGACTTCCTCGTCGGTAAGTCCGTAGCGGGTTGTCTCGAAATAGCCGTAGGCTATCTCGCGAGGTTGGGTAGAAGCAAGAAATACCTTTTCGCTGTTGTAATTGATTGCTGCAGATTGTCTTTTGAATGCCATATCCGTATTTTTTTTACAAAAACGGCGTAAAGGTAACTATAATTTGTTTTGTAGATTATTAAATATTATTAGAATTTCATTAGAGATTTGTCAGATATGTTCAAACGTAAGCGTAAAAACAGTTCCATCGCCTTGATGAGAATTGACTGAAATTGTGCCGCCGTGCAGTTTTACGATACGTTCCACCAAAGTCATTCCGATACCGTTTCCTGTCGAAAAATAGTGATTTTCACCTCTGTAAAACGGTTTGAATATCAACTCCATATCTTCGCGCGACATACCTATGCCTATATCTGAAAAACGAACAAAAACCTTATTCTCTAAAAACGAAATCTGTACGGTAGAACTGTGGTTGTGCGAAAATTTACAGTTGTTTTCCATGAGATTGATAAAAGCCGTTCTTAGTAAATACTCATTCCCATGGATAGTTACCAAACGGTCGTCGTCGGTGTCGTCGCCGAAAATCAAATCGACGTTGTAATCGCCCCGAGCTTTCATCACTGTGGCGCTCGCATCCAAAAGCGCTTCATCCAGACGGACGGGGGTCATCTTGATTTGGTCGGTGTTGTAACTCGCTTTAGCCAAATCCATTAGCCCGTTGGAAAGTTTTTCGATTTTATGCGCATCCGTAAGTGCGTTTTCAACCACCTTTTTATAATCTTCGTTCGATCGCTCTTTGTGGAGCGATAATTCCAACTCGGCAATCAGCGCCGCCATAGGAGTGCGTAACTCATGCGAAACATTGCTTATAAACATTTTTTGCGACTCAAACGATTGTTCGAGACGATCGAGCATATCGTTAAAAGTTTCTGCCAATTCGCCTGTTTCGTCTTTTTGGTTATCAATTTCAACACGTTTACTCAAGTTAGAGGCGGTTATCTCTTCTACCTGTTTTACGATTTTCGATACAGGTTTCAATGCGTTGCGAGCCATAAAGTAGCCTATTATAAAGAGTATTGCAAACGAAATTACCCATATCGCCATCAGTTTAAAGTTAAGAATACGCAACATATCGTAACCTTCATTTGGGAAAAGCAATTCTTCCAACACGACAAAAACCGCTGCCACGAGTAGTAGCGTCGCCAACAAATATCTAAGTGTGAGTTTAGTACGGATTTTCATTGCTGAATATAAATCCCATTCCGGGCTTGGTATGAATTAGCTTTGTATCAAAATTTTTGTCGATTTTCTTACGTAGGTAATTGATATATACGTCTATAAAGTTCGTTCCAGTATCAAAGTGCGTATCCCATACTTTTTCGGCGATTTCGGTACGTGATAACACCCGTCCTGGATTTTGGACAAAAAACAACAACAAATTGTATTCTTTCGGGGTAAGCGCTATGGGTTGTTCGTTTCGGAAAACCGATTTGGTACGGAGATTGATTTTCAGGTCGGCATATTCAATTTGCTCTACAGGAGGAGTTGAGTGATGTTTGAGCAGAATATTAATACGCGCATCCAACTCGCGAAAGTCGAAAGGCTTGACCATATAGTCGTCAGCGCCTGAATCGAAACCTTCGAGCTTGTCGTCCGTCGTACCGAGCGCAGTGAGCATTAAAATCGGAATTGTTTCGTTCCTCTCTCTGATTTTGCGGCACAATTCAAAACCGCTGCCGTCCGGCAACATTACATCGGAAACAACGATATCGAAACTTTCCCTTATAAACGCATTTAACCCGTTCGACACGCTATCTGCTATTCTCACAGAGTGTTCCGATTCTTCCAATCCGCGTTGAAGCAATTCGGCTACGCGGCTTTCGTCTTCTATTACGAGAATTTTTGCCATTATGTTTTTGTATGATTATAGGATTTTGCCAATCAACATTTCAAATTGTTATACAAGAGGGAATCTTGTTCGCTACGACTGTCCCGTTAGGGACAAGATATTGGTAGAAAATGTGTGTCCCCCCCTGCTTGCCTCGTCCCGTTAGGGACGGGATATATTTATTCAGGATTTTTTAAAACATATTGCTCATCATATTCCATTTCAAACAACTTCATAAATTCCAGATATTCATCAGCAAACGTTCGTTTTTTATGATGAGCTTCCTGATTCTTAATATATTGAACTACATCGTTAATCTGTGATTTTCCATAAGAAAATGCACCATAACCTTCTTGCCACGAAAATTTACCTCTGACCAATTGCTTCTTGTTTATCCACAATGAGGAACTGCCTTTAATGTCTTGCAATAGGTCTGATACCGATTGTGTTGGTATCATCCCAAACAAAACATGAACGTGGTCAGGCATACCACCAATTTGCAACAACTTATGATTGTTGTTAGTGATTATACCCGTAATGTATTGATACAATTCGTCTTGCCATTGATTTTGAATTAACGACAAACGGTTTTGAACTGCAAAAACTGCATGAATATGAATTTGGGTGTATGTATTTGCCATAATAATTTTTTACAAAGATATGTTTTTTTATTCATATTCCGTCCCTAACGGGACGAGGTGAGCGCGGGGGACATACATTTTCTACCAATATCTTGTCCCTACGGGACAGTCGTAGCGAACAAGATTCCCTTTCGGTAACAAATTTGAAATACACATTTTTTCTACTGCTTGCGGAAAAAATTATTTTTTCTTTTTTATTTTTGTAATATTGTTTATTCTATTTGATTATGAGTTAAGAAAACAGTAATTTCTAATCATTTTCTAATAAATTTTTAAGAATTTTCTAACGGACTAAAACAACAGGTTTGGGTATTTTTGCCAACAAAAAAAGTACGATGGTAAAAAATGGTTTAATAACATTTTTCTGTTTTTGGTTCACTTCGGCAATTGCGCAGGAAATTACACTAACCCCTTCGCAAATAGAGGCGATGTTCTTAAAACAAAATCTGGAACTGATTGCCGTACAGATGAATGTTTCGATAGCCGACGCCGCCATTGCAGAGGCAAAAGTTTGGGATAATCCCGAGATTTCCATAGATGATATAAATGTTTGGAGCGCCGGTCGCGAAAAACAATTCTCAGTCGAGCTCACCCAAATGGTGTCGCTTTCGGCTCGCAGGGCAAAGCTGGCAAATGTTGAAAAGATTGGCAAAGAAATCACTATCAAACAATTCAACGACCTTTTGCGAGGGATGAGAGTAGAACTCCGCAACTCAATAGCGGAGCTGGATTATCTGCAAAAATACATGGAAGTTATCAAAACTCAGGAAAAATTTTTAGAAAAAGCCGTTGCCGGGTATCAAACTCAATACGAAAAAGGAAATGTTCCAAAGACTGAATTTATACGGCTGCAAACAGCGCTTTTTGCGATTCAGAGCGAGATAAACGATACTCAAATTGCGTTCAACGCGCAGCAAAAAACGCTGAAAAACCTGCTTGCCATCGAACCTTCGACTGTTATCGTTGTAGCTGATGATGCTAACCTTTTTCCATCGCCGCTTACGATAGATTCCAACAGGCTTATTGATACGGCTCTCGTTTCCCGGCCGGACATGCAATCGATAATACTGCAAAGCGAATATTACAAAAAGGAAATTACCTATCAACGATCCTTAGCAATGCCCGATGTGAGTTTCGGAGTTAAATACGACCGATATGGAGGAGTTTGGAATAATTTTGTCGGCGTTGGAGTCGGGCTGCCAATACCTGTTTTCAATCGCAACCATAATGCAATAAAGACTGCCCAAATCAAGCTCAAACAGAACGAAATGCTTGTCGAGCAAGGACAGAAAACGCTCCGGAATGAGATAATAGAAAGTTATCAAAATTACTCAAATACTTACGCATTTTGGGAACGTAATCTCAAAAATCCTGCGTTAAGCGAACTTGACAATATGCTGGATGTATATACAAAGAACCTGATGGCAAGAAATATTTCAATGGTCGAATATATGGACTTTATGGATAGCTATCGCTCGACAAAAGAGATGTTTCTCAAAAGTCAAAAAGAATTGAAACTTCAATTTGAACAACTACAATTTTCTGTCGGACAAGATATTAAATAAATTAAGAATTAAGAATGAAAAATATAGTGTATTTAGGTTTTTTGTTTCTATTTTCTTGCGGAAACAATAAACAAGTGAATCAAACTGGTGGAGGCGCTGTTGCCGAAGAGTTTTTGAAGGAAGTCGTTACTGCAAAAGTCGAATCGAAACTGCTGCAAAAGGAATTTACCCTGACCGGAAAAGTGGTTGCTGATCCCGACAAAACGATCAGCTATTCTGCTTTGGTCAGCGGAATAATCGTTAAGAGTTACTTCTCGCTTGGCGACCGCGTGAACAAAGGTCAAACAATGCTTGATATTCGTTCTGCGGAACTCAGCGGTTTGCAATCCGAATTGACAATTGCCCAACGTAATCTGCAAAGCGTACAAGCTTTATTTGAAAGTGGTATGGCTACAGAACGCGAAGTGGTTGAAGCACGTTCAACTTACGAAAAACTGCAGGCAGATCTTGCCCTCTACGGTGAGAATAAAGGAAACGGCATATTCTCCATAACTGCTCCTATGAGTGGCTATGCGATTGAAAAATACGGCATTGCAGGTAGTACGGTATCCGGTGGCAGTGACCCGCTATTTTCTATTGCCGATCTCTCAACCGTTTGGGTTATTGCTAATATTTATGCAGGTAATTTACAATTCGTTCATGAAGGGCAAGAGGTCGAAATTACCTCTACCGCTTATCCAAAAGAGGTTTTCAAAGGTAAAATCAACTTCATTTCACAGGTTTTTGATCCGGATGATAAAACTCTAAAAGCCCGTATCGTTCTACCCAATGCCGGACTAAAACTAAAACCCGAAATGTCTGTTGTTGTAAAATTGCTTAATGAATCTAATGCCGAAATGGCAACCATCCCAAGCAATGCAGTGATTTTCGACAACAACCGTTATTTCGTTGTAATTGGCGCCAAAGATTTTAAGATACGTGAAATCGTTCCGTTTGATCAAAATAACGGAGTTACTTATGTATCGGAAGGATTGAAACCCGGCGAAGAGGTGGTAATCAAAAATCAACTTTTAATTTATAAACATCTTGAACCTGGATTTTAACAAGATTTTTAAGATTTACAGGATTTAGATGCTTCGCTTCTCTCAACACAAGTCTTGGTAATCTTTTTAATCTTAATAAAATCCCGGTTCAAGACAAAAGAACGTAAGTATGCACAAATTCATAGAAAATATAATCGGCTTTTCCCTTAAGAATCACATATTTGTATTGTTTCTGACAGGAATACTATTTATAGCAGGCATTGTCAGCTATAAAAACACTCCTATCGAGGCATACCCCGATGTCACCAATACAAGGGTGCAAATTATTGCGCAATGGCCGGGACGAAGCGCTGAAGAAGTCGAGAAGTTTGTAACACTGCCTGTTATGCAACAACTCAACACCATTCCGAGAAAAACCGACGTGCGTTCAACTTCGCTTTTCGGACTGTCGGTCGTTACGGTGCTGTTTGAAGACGGCGTGGACGATTTCTTTGCCCAGCAATATGCTTCGAATCGGATGCAAGGATTGAATTTGCCCGAAGGAGTGGAACTTTCCATAGAACCGCCAAGCGGCGCCACCGGTGAAATTTTTCGTTATGTTATAAAAAGTGATTTGCCTATTCGTGAAGTATCGGCAATCAACGATTGGGTGGTGCAGCGCGAACTTTTGGCTGTGCCCGGAGTAGCGACGATTGCCACTTTCGGCGGGGAGGAGAAAATTTATGAAATCCGCGTTAATCCTAATGAATTGGCTAATTACGGTATTTCGCCTTTGGATGTCTATCAGGCGGTTAGCCGGAGCAATATCAATGTTGGCGGCGATGTGATTCAAAAAGGGTCGCAAGCTTATGTTGTGCGAGGACTGGGATTATTGGAAAGCATCGAAGATATTGAAAATCTCTTGATTGATGTCAAAGGAAATTCGCCGATTCACGTTAAAGATGTGGCAACCGTCGTTATTTCTTCAAAACCACGTCAGGGGCAAGTCGGATTGAACTATGATGACGATGTGGTACAAGGTATCGTGATTATGCTTCGGGGACAGAATCCGGGCGAAGTAATCACTCATCTCAAGGAAAAAATCGCCGAACTCAATAACCGGATACTGCCTAAAAATGTTCGAATCGAACCGTTTATGGATAGAACAAAACTCGTTGATGCAACCGTCCATACAGTGCTTAAAAATATGCTGGAAGGAATTTTTTTAGTTTCCTTTATCGTTTTCCTTTTTCTTTTTAATTGGCGCTCTACGGTGATTGTTGCCTCGGTCATTCCGCTTTCCTTTTTGTTTGCCATTGTTATGCTTCGCATTCAAGGTTTACCTGCAAATTTAATTTCGATGGGAGCCCTTGATTTCGGGTTATTGCTGGAGGGAACTTTGGTCATAACGGAAGCGATTTTTGTTGGTCTGATTCTGAAATCACAGGAAATGGGCGACAACCTCCAATCAGATTTAAGAAGCAGCGTCATCAAAAAGAGCGCCGGATCTGTTGCACCGCATATCTTCTTTGCTCAGGTGATTTTGGTTGTCGCATTGTTCCCTATCTTTTCGTTTCAGAAAGTCGAAGGTAAAATGTTTCACCCTTTAGCTTTCACTTTAGGATACGCTTTGCTGGGTTCATTAATTCTCTCGTTGACTTATGTACCTGTGATGTGTAAAGTTCTGCTAACGAAACCCATCAAAGAAAAAAGCAATAAAGTTACAAGGGCTTTAATCGAATGGCTCACTTCTCTGTATAATTTCACTTGCCAACACCGGAAAGCAACAATTATCACTTTTGTTTCCATCTTTGTCATTTGCCTTGTCCGGTTTCTATTCTGGGGCACGGAATTTATTCCGAGTATGAACGAAGGCGCGATTTATGTACGCGCCACACTGCCCAACAGCGTTAATCTGGATGAATCCGTCAGGATTACCAAAGAGATGAAAGCAAAACTTCAACAGTTCGAGGAAGTAGATTTTATACTTACTCAAACAGGCCGCCCCAACGACGGAACCGATGCCACCGGCTTTTTTAATATTGAACTTCATACAGAGTTGAAACCTCAAAAAGAGTGGAAACATAAAATATCCAAAGATGAACTGATCAAACAGATGCAAGACTCTTTGGCTGTTTATCCGGGTATTATTTTCGCTTTTTCCCAACCGATTCAGGATAATGTCGAAGAATATGTGGCAGGGGTAAAAAGCGCTTTGGTGATAAAAATTTTTGGTAATGATTTAAACGAATTAGAAGCAACTGCCGACAAAACCGCCGGTGTTATCCGAAACGTTCGCGGCGTTGAAGACGTCAATGTTTTCCGTTCAATAGGCCTGCCTGAATTGCAGATAATACCACAGGAAGCGAAAATGGCTAAGTATGCTGTTTCAGTGGCAGACGCACAGGCAGTTATAGAAATGGCAATCGGCGGTAAAGCGGCGACGACTTTCTATGAGAATGAACGGACTTTCGATGTGATGCTCCGATTTGAGCAGCAATTTCGCAACGACGAACAGAAAATCGGAAATATTCTTATCCCGACAATGGATGGGAAACAAGTACCTCTGAAAGAAATTGCCGATATTCAGTTTGTTACGGGTCCTGCATTTATTTACCGCGAAGGAAGCAGCCGTTATGTAGGCGTAGGTTTCAGTATTCGTGATCGTGATTTAGGCTCTACCATAGAAGAAGCACAAAAAAAAGTCGCCTTGCAGGTAAAACTTCCGAAAGGCAGTAAAATGGAGTGGGCAGGCGAATTTGAGAGTCAGCAACGGGCAACGAAACGCTTGGCGGTAGTCGTACCTGCAGTATTATTTCTCATTTTATTCTTGCTCTATATGAACTTCGGCACAGTTAAAGATACACTTATTGCTGCAAGCACAATGCCTTATGCTTTTATCGGAGGATTTATTTCATTGTGGGTCTCAGGCATTCCATTCGGAATTTCGGCAGGCATCGGGTTTATTATTCTGTTCGGAATTGTGTCGACAAACTCGATATTGCTCACTTCGCTGATGAAATCGCTGTTGAAACAAACCCACGATCTCAAGTTTGCAATCAGTGAAGCTGTCCGTATCCGCTTGCGTGCTGTGCTGATGATTTCATTGATGGGTTCGATGGGCCTTTTTCCCGCAGCGCTCTCGACAGGAATGGGTTCCGAAGTTCAAAAGCCTTTGGCTGTGATGATAGTGGGAGGAATTTTGATATGTCTTATTCTCTCTTTCACAGTTTTGCCTCAGGTGTTTTATTTCACTTATCGTAAAAACAAACAATATCACAATGACAACTTAAACGAGTAATTTTGTTACGGATTTATAAATGATTTTGCCACCATGTTCCTGTCAAATTATGTTCAAAAGTCCGGGGTAGGAAGTGAACTCGGAATTGATTGCAGCATCGCTTTTACTTGTTAATATGCCGTTACTGAAAGATAGTGCAACGTTACTAAAATTTGTTTTTTCATTGAAGTTTGCATTCGCTGTATAGTTACTGGCGCTACCGCTAAGTTCAAGAGAGATTCTCTGATCGCTACCTGAAAAAACTGTTGTCGATCATCGCATCGATTACTGCAATATCGCCGGGGTTGAAAGCAATTGTTGTTTTATTCTGTGGCATAAGGCCAACTGATAATACCTCCAATGTCATATACATTAGTGTATCCCATTGAAACTAATAGATTAGCGGCAGCTTTACTGCGAACGCCACTCCGGCAATAAACTAAGATAAGAGCAGTTTTGTCAGGCAACCTGTTTGCTGCATTGGCTTCAATTTCCGGAAGAGGAAACGAGATAGCGCCAACGATGTGATTATAATTAAATTCTGTTTCGGAACGAACATCAAGCAGGATAGCATTAGGGTTCCCATCAAGCATCTTTTTTGCTTCTTCCTCCGATATTTTATGATACTCTGCTTTTTTCGTCCCTAAATTTTGTTTGCCGTTTTGAGCGCAACCCTCAAAAGTCAGGAGCATGCAAATTGTAATTAAAAAACCAATCGTTTTGTTCATAAAATTTGTGTTTTTTAGATGAATTGTTTGCAAAATTACAAATATTTTTTGAAAATGACAAAACTTGTAAAATATTTAGATAGTGTACCATTATAATTCCAACAATCCTTCCGGAAGTGTAACCTGCAATTCTTTTTTCTCTTCATCAACAGAGGCAATCATCTCATCGGCAGCAGGAATTAAGATTTCATCCGCTTCTGTTTCAACGACAAACAAAGTATTGAGCGTAGATTCGTCGATATCGGTGATTTTTCCGATTTTTTTATGATGTTCATCAAATAAAGTAAAGCCGATAAAATAATCCCAAGTATGGGAATTTTCGGAAGTATTTGCAACAAGATATTTTTTCGGGAAATAAATATCTTTGTTGGAGAGGAAGCGAACTTTCCTGTCCGAATCAAGATTTTTCAGGCGAACCATACCCGCTGTGTCGGAAGTAAATCGATAATCTACAATGCGGAAAGGCACAAAGATTCCGTCAATCTCACTGATAAAAAAAGGACATTCGCTGTCCTCGAAAGAATCATCAGTGAAAGTAAATATTATTTCGCCTTTGACGCCGTGGGGCTTCTTGAATTGTCCTATTTTTACTAAATCTTCCCGCTTAATCATACCTAAATTTTCTCCATCATAATTAAGAGGTGCTGCGAAGAATCGACTTTTCCCGAAAGCTCCGTCTTCAGGGCAAGCCTTTTCTTCTCGACTTTTTTTACAAAACTTTTATATTCTTCCGATTCCGGATAAAACGGTTTATGATTGATCGCTCGTTCGATGGATTCAAATTCACAAACTGTTTTCTGAGTTTGCTTATCAAAATACGCTTCGGAAAATTTTTCCCAAATATATTCAATCGCTTGCTGGGAAGGATGAATCAGGTCTTCTGCATAAAAACGGTAATCCCGCAAATCGTCCATCATGATTTCATACGAGGGGAAATAAAATGTATCAGAATTGTCGCGAATAAGTTTTTCTGTGGCCAACAAAAGCGTCGCTTTACTCAATTGGTTTTCATGGAATCCATCCTTTAAATATCGCAACGGACTCACTGTGAATAGAATTTTGATTCCCGGAGCAAATCTTTTCAAACGCTCGATAAGATTATTCCATTCCGTTACAATATCGTCCAAACAAATCCGTTCATGAATAAATAGAGAAGCCGGCAATTTGTGGCAGTTGGAAACAACAGCCCCTGTCGTTCGCAAGCGATAAACAAATGCCGTCCCGAATGTAATAATAAGGAGTGATGATTTTCGGAGGAAAACGGATGAATATTCCAAACGCGAATTGATTTTTCCCAATGTTTCCAAAAGATTTGTACCCGAAAAACGACTGTGATGTGAAAAACTGTGAAACAAATCTTTATCCCGGAAAAGTTCGCTTTCGGTATAAAGTTCACCATCCATTAAACGGTTGAGATTTTGCGATAAAGATAACGGATTATAAATCACCCCAAAAGGATTGACGTCGATATCGAAACCGGCGCTTGTCATTTTGGCGGAAATATTTTCAACAAAACAAGAACCCATCATGAAAATGGTATCGAAATGTGAAATTTTAAAATCGCCGGTTGGAATGAATAACTCTGTTCTAAATTTCATACCGCATATTTTACAACAAAGATACAAATATATGCGGTTATTTTTGTATTTTTGCATAACATTTTTAGACTATGCTTGAAAAAACAGAAATGAACTTACTTAAACAGATTAATGCTCCTGCCGATTTACGTTTGCTAAAGCAGGAGGAATTAGCATTGGTTTGTAAAGAATTAAGGCAATACATCATTGAAGTATTGGCCGAAAATCCGGGACATTTTGCGTCCAGCCTCGGAACCATCGAGTTGACTGTCGCCCTGCATTACACGTATAATACTCCTTACGACCGTATTGTTTGGGATGTGGGCCATCAAGCCTACGGACACAAAATCCTGACCGGACGTCGCGATCAATTTCCAACGCTTCGAAAATTCGGAGGAATAAGCGGATTTCCGAATCCTGCCGAAAGCGAATACGATGCTTTCATCGCCGGACACGCTTCCAATTCAATTTCAGCAGCCTTGGGAATGTCCGTCGCCTCAAAATTGAAAAACGAAACCGACCGGAAAATCGTAGCTGTTATCGGCGACGGATCTATGACCGGCGGATTGGCTTTCGAAGGCCTGAACAACGTTTCTTCAACACCGAATAATTTGCTTATTATCTTGAACGACAACAATATGTCTATCGACAAACCGGTAGGAGGCATGAGCGAATATTTGGTAAATATCACGGCTTCACAAACCTATAATGCGATTCGTTACAAATTATATAACACACTGAAAGCAAAAGGATTTTTCCGAGAAGGCAAAAAAGAAGCCATTCTGCGTTTCAATAACAGTTTGAAAGCTTTATTGACGCAACAGCACAATATCTTCGAAGGCTTCAATATCCGGTATTTCGGTCCGGTGGACGGTCATGATGTGGACGGTTTAGTGAAAATTATCAACAATATCAAAAATATGTCCGGGCCTAAACTGCTTCACATTCGAACCATTAAAGGAAAAGGCTTTGAACCTGCCGAGAAGGAGGCTACTGTCTGGCACGCTCCCGGAAAATTCAACAAGGAAACAGGAGAGCGAATGGTTTGGAAATCAAAAGACGAGCCGCAATTGTATCAGGATATCTTTGGCCATACTTTGGTGGAATTAGCCAAAGCAGACAAACGGATTGTCGGCATCACGCCGGCTATGCCAACCGGTTGTTCCATGACTTACTTGATGAAAGAGATGCCCGAACGCGCTTTTGACGTGGGAATCGCTGAAGGACACGCAGTAACTTACGCCGCCGGATTAGCCAAAGAAGGTATGCTTCCGTTCTGCAATGTTTATTCATCGTTTATGCAACGGGCTTACGACCAGATTATTCACGACGCCGCCTTGCAAAAATTAGATATGGTGCTTTGTTTAGATCGAGCTGGATTGGTCGGCGAAGACGGCATTACGCACCATGGCGCTTTTGATTTGGCTTATTTGCGTTGCATCCCAAATGTCACCGTTGCCTCTCCATTGAACGAAATTGCGCTTCGCAACCTTATGTTTACCGCAAGCCGGCCGGGGATGGGCGTCTTTGCCATTCGCTATCCGCGAGGAGAAGGTGAATTGAAAGATTGGGAAAAACCTTTTGAAATTTTACCCATAGGAAAAGGCCGCAAATTGAAAGACGGGAAAGACGTAGCGGTATTAAGTATCGGCCCGATTGGGAATATCGCAGCCCAAGCCATTGAAAGAGCTAAGAAATCGGGAGTGGATGCAGCGCATTACGATATGATTTACTTAAAGCCTCTTGATGAAGAATTGCTGCACGAAGTCGGGAAAAACTTCAAGCGTATCATCACTGTTGAGAATGGAACCATTCAGGGAGGATTGGGTACAGCCGTCATGGAATTTATGATGGGAAACGGTTATACTCCAACTGTTCAACGGATTGGAATCCCTGACCGTTTTATTGAGCACGGAACGATTCCGGAACTCTACTGTTTGTGTGGTATGGATGCGGAAAGTATTGCAAAAATTATCGCCTTTGTCAATTAAATTAATATATGTAATATGAGTAAAGTATTTTTCACTGATATGCGCGCCAAATCGGGGCGCAACTTATTGGACAAATTAGAAATTTTGATTAAAAGAGCCGGTATCGAACAAATCAATTTCAAAGATCAATTCACCGCTATCAAAATTCATTTCGGCGAGCCGGGAAATTTATCTTATATCCGGGCGAATTATGCTGCCCGCTTAGCCAAGTTTTTGTTGAGCAAACAGGCAAAGCCTTTCCTGACCGATTCGGGGACACTTTATTCGGGACAGCGTTCCAATGCGATTAACCACATCCAAAGCGCTTATGAAAACGGATTCAATCCGATTGCCGTACCTTGCCCTGTGATTATTGCCGACGGGCTGCGATCTATTGATTACCAAGAAATCCCGTTGGATTTGAAGTATTGCAAAACTGCAAAAATCGGTTCGGCGATTGCTGAAGCTGACATCGTTATTTCAATGACACATTTCAAAGGACATGAACAAGCAGGTTTCGGCGGAGCTTTGAAGAATCTTGGAATGGGTTCGGCATCAAGAGCGGGCAAGTTGGAATTACACTCTTCGTCGCAACCGGTTATAAATGAAGAAGCGTGTACTTCTTGCGGACAATGCGTAAAAAATTGCGCTTCCGACGCAATTCATTTGAACGAGAAGAAAAAGGCGCAAATCGATTACGAAAAATGCGTAGGCTGCGGACAATGCGTCGCTGTTTGTCAATTTGATTCGGCTCAACCGGTTTGGGACAATTCGACCGAAGTGATGAACTACAAGATAGCTGAATATACTTATGCTGTTCTGAAAGGCAAACCGAATTTTCATATCAGTTTTATCATGGATGTTTCGCCGAATTGCGATTGCTGGGATTGCAACGACGCAGCGATTATCCCAAATCTTGGGATTGCGGCTTCTTTCGACCCTGTTGCTTTGGACATGGCTTGCGTGGATTTGGTTACACAAGCGGGCGCTAATCTCAATACGGTATTGGAAGTTAACCGGCAAGGCGAGTTGCAGAATACGGATAAATTTACTCTCATTCATCCAAATACCAATTGGAAAGCGGGATTGCAGCATGCTGAGGAAATCGGGTTGGGGAGTATGAAATATGAACTGATAAAAGTGTAAGAATCCCCAACTTTTATACATACAATAAATCTCTAAGGGAGAAAGCCCAAATCTCTAAGCCACTGCCTGCGGAACTCTAAGCAAAACGTCCGGCACAACGATTATATTTCATTGTACAATGAAAATAAAATTAGTTATACAATGAATAATATATTAGTTATACAATGAATATAGGTTTAGTTGTATAATGAATATATTTAGAGTCGGCGTGAGCATCGCTTAGCGTTTCGCATCTTTGTCCTTAGCATTCAGCAAGTAGATGAATAAAGTCCAATAGAATGAGTTTAGCTTCCCTTAACCCAACTTGCCGCATGGAATGTTACAAGTATCACCTATACAGTAGATTACATTTTATAAGATTCATTTATGGGGGACTACGGTTTTTTTTCTCATTTTCGGATTTGTCTGCTTAAATTTTA
>Ga0209629_10001146_pt1 | contig 16143 bp, 9 predicted proteins | sample TergutCu122P5_FD_187286 | JGI IMG/M metagenome (GOLD analysis project Ga0209629, IMG submission 187286) | Cubitermes ugandensis P5 segment gut microbial communities from Kakamega Forest, Kenya - Cu122 P5 (SPAdes) (version 2) | ecosystem: Host-associated > Arthropoda: Insects > Digestive system >...
CCATGATTTTTTCATTAGGAATTTTAGAAAAAAATAATGATGCATGTATTTTAATTTTAGTAATTTATTGGAAGAAAACAGGATTGTTACATACCAAAATTAGCAACCATAATATAATTTATTCATCATAAAAAACCCAGAAAATCATTGTCACTGCCACTAAAATCATCTTCATGGTTATTTTCACTATCTCACGATAAAGATGTTGTATAGTAAATGTACAGGTATTTCTAAGTTTGGAAATAATACTTACCCTCGGCGCATAAGACGCAGGTCAAATTTAGGTCACATTTTTCGGGGAAAAAAAAAGTGTGTCTTATGGGCCGGGAAATACGGTAATTAAATTTTGTTGACAGCACATCAGTATCACATACCCATTTGCTAATTAATATGCAAGAATGAACGTATAAATTTTCTGAAAATATTGTATTGTCACTGGCATTTAATGTCTCATGGTCAGATTAATTTAGCCTTATGTTATTACTGCATTCAAAATGAAGTCAGAAATTGTTAAGTGATCACTTTTATCCATGATAACAGAATTGTAAATTTTCTTAACATTTTTTAGCATATGCTGGAGAGCTCTTGATTTTTATTGTATCTATTTTTATATTTACTATTTACTATATTTACCTACCACATACACCACTAAAATTTTTGTGTTGTATCTGTAAGAATTTTAACATGATTATGAACACCCATGTCACACAAATAATGCACATAATTAGTCATGATTATGTGATGCAGATACAAAATTTAAGCCGTGTGGAGTAGACTGGAAAGTCAAGTTCAGTGCTTTTTGGTCACATTTTGTGTGTTAATGGGGAATGCTTTATAATCATGTTCATGTGCTGAATTTCTGTGTTGCTTTTCATGTTTGCTAATTGTAGTGTGTAATCCACCTGCTTTCTTGTTTCTTGCTTAGCTGCCGTTGTTTAACTGTTTAGAGTGATGTCATACATAATAATGTTGTTTGCTACATAGAAGCTGGAATTTTAAAAAGTGTGTTCATATTATTGGAAGATGTAAGATGTTTAATGTACAGTATTTCGGCATTGCTGTTGAGGAAAAGTGCTTGTAATGTTTTATGTTATTGTCTGAAAATGGTGTTCTTTTAATGCTGATCCTTGTTTTTTGGTTTTGGTGCTGTGTAGAAGTGGGCTGTGTTGATAACATGCTGTCTCCATATTCTGGGTCAAAGACCTGACCCAGTAGACAGGGGGAGGATTCTGCAAATCTTCACCAACAAGTCCTGCTTCTGTATAGTGCCAACACCTAAAAATGTGATCAGTGTTTAACAGTGAACCACTGCGAGTGCTTAAAATCAGTTATGTTGTCATTTTTAATGATGTGATTTATAACACGTACAGAACAGGCCTGGTTTCTGTTCACCTTTCACTTGTAGAATGGAAGGATCTAATGGAAAATCTGATATATATATATATAGTCAGTACAAGTGAAGTATGCATTTTTAAGAACTATACTTTGAACAGTTTAATTGCCCTTCAGAAGTTGCATTAGTGTAAAGTAAAGGAGTAATACCTACTGTTCTTGTCAAACTTTCTCCATTTCAGACCGCTGCTGTGAGAAAACTATAGCAATTGAAGGAATATAATTTCAGCATGAGGATGGGAAGTTCATAGATTCTCTTAGTGTGTCAAGAACAGAAACAGTTGGCATAGTTTAGTAAACTTCAACCTCCAATCGTTTGTGGAATGAATTGTGTCAAGTTTGTACTCATTTTCTTGCCATACTTTTTCTGCCATGACTATAGTAACATGGCATCCACATCAAAGATGCATGCTTATAGCATTGCAAGGCCTGAGATGTGGCTGGCATATGCTTTGGCTTTTGAGGTACCACCATAAAAATAAGTCCAAGGAAGTGATATCTGGCATATGCTTTGGCATAGGGTTAGGTTCTTCATTCCCAGTTCAACAATTCAATAAGGCATTGAGGGATTCTGGAACAAGCACACTGCAGTGTGGGGTGGGCTCCAGCCTCTCAGTGGATGTTTCATGGTTTCTGGATGGATAGATTTATTTGGGCTTGTGTTTGCAAAGTATTACTCATTGGAATGCCAGGAAAATTTTGAAGTAGAGCAAAGTGAGTTCATGGACCAGTATAATTTGTAACGTCACATAAGTTAGGATTTTAAACTGAGGTTGGAATTCATGAATTAAAAACTTGGCCTGAGAGGTAGAAATGGTGTTGTCAACTCTGGAGTTACAAGTGTGATTGCAGTGGACAGTTACATACAGCAGTTGATTAAATATCTGGACACATTCATTTTACTAATTCCTGGAAGTCTAATCTCTTTTGAGACACACAGGAATTATTCAGGGATATTATCTTATATGACAACTTACATCCACTCCTAATTCATACCATTTCATGTGGCAACAGGTATAATGGCTCCAATTGGTATTCCAGTTTGCAGTGATAAGGGGGGTTCACTTGTGTTTGTTCAGCATATTGCCATTCATAAATAGGATGTTATTCACCATATTCAACGAAGGTGCTGGAAGTACAGGATGGCCCAACAGTCGGTTAACTACATTTTAGTGTACATTTTATTAACTGGGTAACGGAATCTGGGCCACTCTGTATCTTCCTTCAGCTTCTGGACAAATGTCCCCTCTAAGAAACATGCTGTTCATTTCATATCAAAGTTCATCTGAGTTTTGTGAGCTGTTAGGAGGTGACAGGTGATAGTCATCAGATAAAATGATGTTCCTATACGAGTACTGCTACAGAATTGACAGCTTTTTCAATTTAAGTGCAATGGAATGCATTTTGCGGCTGTTCTTATTGTAGGATGTGGATTACATCTGTTGAAAATATGTATGTTAGAGTGAATAACATTTGGATGTTGATAATCCAGTTTCTGATTTTGTGGCTACTTCTTGTGGTGTACTTTATTGGTATTTTTTTATATCAAATGTTTGATTTGTATTTGGGAAGCATCTTCTTTGTTTGTCACCTTGTGGTACCAACTGTCCTGATTGCAGCTTGGCAATTTTTCACATTCCTTTCTGTGCGAGTGTTTTAAAGTGGGTCATAGCAGCCTCCTGTGTTGGCCTTCTTACACTTGCGGTAAACTTACATGCCATTCAATTTGACATAACAGCCACAGTTGCTGTATAGTGTGTAAATAACATTGAGCATTATTCTCATTGTAGAGTTCAGTAACATGCAGCAAGTTCCAGGAGGAACTTACATACCTTCTGTCCATCCGATGCTCGTGTACAGGGAGGGTTGCATAACTTAACAAACCAACGGTTACATACAAGTGATTTAGTAACATACTTATTTACATAAGCTACCAGCAGTATAAATTTGTTACATTATTGCTGGCAGGCAAAATCATCACAGTGTGATTTGGAGCATTATTACATGCTGATGGCACAACCAAAGTCTGTAGGAAGCAGAACATACAGAGGGAAAATGGAATTGAAAACCTAATGGAAATTAAAGTAATTCCCGAGTATATAAAATTCATTTGTGATTTAAATGCTGTGTCATGTGATTGGTGATAGAGTATTACCACCTGACTGGTAGATAAAGAAGGCTGTGGAAATAAAAATATTTAACATGTTTCACATACTATCCTGTACCTTATTTGTTGCATCATTGAGGTTTGTATGTAGAAGATAGAAATGTAATGTTCATGCTACAAGATTTACGTCAACAGTAATTGAAGATCAAGGCAGGTCACGTGTATGAAAATCAGGAGGAACACATTTGAAGAATGCTTCATTCAGTATACTTTTTACATTTTGTTCTATTCGGGAAACCGGGTTTCAAGTTTGAATTTAATTCAGATTCAGTTTTTCATAAATAACTGGCAACCTAGCAGTGGCTGAATTTGGAGTACTCTCCCATCCTTCTTTGCACACACCTGGTGGACATGATCTCAGTGTCTGGTCAGCCTCACAAAGTTGCAATGGGACAGGCTTGCTTGAGGTTCCTTAGTTCCTCCCCCTTCATGGCACGTATATTATTGATTATACTGTTGAAATGACTTTACTGGTTGGCAGTGTATTTCTAAAGGTCCTGAGAATGAACATTATTTGTTTTGGAGTTGGGAAATTAATGAGATTTCTCATTACACTCACAGTCTGTATCAAAAGAAATTGTAATATAAAATTATTTAATGCAGTGTACTGGCAAATGTTGCAGAAGTATATAGGTCTATAACATGAAGTTTTCAGAGCAGTAGTTTTACTTCAAAGGATACGTTGTGCATGATCAGAACTTAATGTGATCCACATGTTTCTGGCTCTCCAATATGATGCACAAGCCTTTGGTTCACCAGCTCTGTTTATAATGTTTTTTATGTTTTACTCAGACTGTTGAGAATATAAAACTGTTTTGTTTCCATCTTATGCCTGTCAGCAAGTAGCTCAAAGATTGAAAGTTTTTGTGACAGTCTAGCTGTTGCTCAGCTCAAGAATTAAAAGCATAGAGACAGTGATGCCTTACATCATGTGATCTTTATTCATTGATCTGAAGAGAGGCAGCCATTGTTTTCTCTTTCCCCCTCTGCAGTTTGAAATCTTAACAGTTTCAATGTGGTATTGGCCTATACAAGTGGAGTTATGCGCATTTGCAGGTATTTTTCGACCTGATGCGAGAAATTCGATCGCGGAAGATTGAAGATAATAAAACAAGCAACGGCCGAGGGAAAGACAAGAGCAAGAGGAAGAAACTGAAGTGTGTCATACTCTAGGTTCGCTTGATTTCTTTCCATTTCATAGCATTATGTATTATTATGGGTTGTTTAAATTAAATTGATGTATTTACTTTTCTTCATTGTATCATGTATACGAATATTGTTTTCTCTCATGTACAGTAAGAATCCAGTTAGGAGGCAGAAAAGAGGGTCACTGATGTTTCCATAATAGGGTATTTAGATATGAATCATGATATAACATACCAAAATGCAAGAAAGTTTTACATCTTTACGGATACCTGCACCTTCTCTTGTTGTGTGCATAGTTGGTAGTCTTCAAGGTCAAACAGAAGTTCTGGCATTTGGTGTGTAAAAACAGATACACATGAAATAAAAAAACTTTGCCATCAGAGTAATGTCCTTTGACCGCAACACACATTTTACATGTTTATTAAAATTGCACAAAACAGTTATCAAAGGCATCCAAAGTAACGGCATTTCATTTGGTCGATACATTCTTCTTGATGTCCTCGGTGTCCTGAAAGCTTTATCCTTGGAGGGTTGTTTTCACTTTAGGGAACAGGAACAGTTGGCTGATGCCAGGTTAAGAGAATAAGGTGGTCAGTCTTCACCACACTGTGATTTCCTAGGAGGAACTTTGTTATTATGCAGAATGAGCAGGGGCATTGTTGTGTAAAGGGAACTAATTACTTTTCTGTCTGAATTGTAATTTCACTCTCAAAATCTGCTGCAGTTACTTTCATAGCAGCTATACACAGAATTCACGGCATACTCTGTGCCCTTCAGGCACAGATGCTTTGTGGATCACACCCTGTTAATCAAAAAAGCGATCAACATTGTTTTGATTTTCAACTTTTGGGGTCTCAGTGATTATTTTGGTCTGTATTCCATGCTCTGACGTTATACATCAGGATCATACTGAAACACCTAAAATATGTTCAGTAACAATGCATTGAGTTGGTTTGACAGGTCTGGATGAAGTCTTCACAAGTTGTGACTCTTTCCTTTTGTTTCTCATCCATGGGACTGTGGCACAAACTTCGTCCAGAGTTTCCTCTTTCCCAAAAATGTGATGAATCTGATGAACCTACTCATGGTTAATGTGCAGTTGTTCCTTTATTAATTTTAGTGCCGTTTGATGTTTTCTTGCAATCAGTTCTCAAACGTTTGCAGCTGTTTCCAGATTTTGGGCAGTTAACAGCCACCCACTCTTCGAATCATCTTCAAAGTCTTCACATCCCACCCCGAATCTTTTAAACCATTCAATGACATGTATGAGATAGAACCTTTTCTATAAATGGTTTCAAGTGTTTTGTATTTTTGTATATTTCTGAAACAAGACTTGATGTTTGTTTGCATGTCCATGACAATAAAGAAGAATCCAACTTATGCACATCTGCATTGGGTCTGCTACAGATGAACTGATTGAACTACAGTTGTGTTATGTACTAAATCATAGTTGCATGATGGCATTAGTTCCACATATTTGTTGTTTGAACAATTTGTTGATTGGTATCAACTGATAGATGCACCATTTCAATTTCTAAACAATTTGGCCATTTATCAGGATTTGATAATCAACATTTGGAATTTCGTGGACAGGTATTTTGATACATTTAATACTGAGAACCACTTTCTTCTGATTTTCCATGTCTTCAGTTCTCATATGTGTCTAGACTTTTTTAGTTTTTACCTTTATCAGAAGAGCGCTCTCTGTCTCCACAGTAATTTAAGTGGAGAAAATGAAGTTTCATGTTTGTTATAATTTTTTCATAATGCTAGGCCTTTACACTATGACAGTTTTGTAAGTTTTTGTAGTACACAGACTCTTCTACTCATTCAGTGATCATCACTGCATACTCCTACTTTATTGTAACATCTGTTTGCCGAACACTTTTTGGTACAAAGTCGTAAAGATTACATTGTGTTCACATATTATGTACAGTATCATTTTGCATGTGATTTGCATTACTATGTAAAAACTAACTCCTGAAGTATATTGTGTCAGGTTTAGGGCTATTAAAACTGTTATTGGGTACACTGTTATTTATTTGTTAAGCCACTGATAGTTTCATAAAAAATTACATTTTGACAGTGTCATATTAGTTATCCCTTCGTATGCTTGGGTAAGTTTGTTTTGTGTTATTGTTCTAAAGATTTATATGGCAGCTTGTCCTTTAAAACCAGTAACAGTTAAATTCCTTATGATTTGTAAGATTTCATGGTGGGTCATTTTTAAGGTTCACCCACTTTTGGGGTGTCATCATCATGAAACAGTGGGCTATGATGTTGAAGTTGTGGAGGAACTTGCTACCTTCATCTTCATGGTCAAGTGAGAAGGATGAAAATGTAGTTGGGATGGGCTGATTGGTCCTGTTATGTCCCCCCAAGCACTGGCTCCTCCCATCATATGTCTGGGAATACCACATCTGCCTATGTATCTGTGGGTACATCCATGCATGCATCCCAGCTGCATTATATCCCCCTTTCTTCAAGTCTGAAGATGGTGAGAGTGTGTTCTCCAAAATGCCAACTTTCTCTTCCCCACCTCCCAAAAAAAAGTTCAGTGTTGGAATATATTTCTAATTTCATGTGTTGTTACATTTTACTTAATGCTGATTAACGTAATACCATTACTGGTACTGTAACTTCTTAATGTAACTGAAATTGTGAGGCACATTGGTATTAAGGTTAAGTAGGAATTTGTACTGATGGTGGCAGAATGAGTTGAAACTGAGTGTGGAACTGTCAAGCCAACACAGACTTGTAGAGCGATGTTGTTTGTATGGGTAGGGTTTTCATTTGCTCATGATCTTCATAAGTTCTCAATCAGTTTTATATCTGGTTATTTGTCATGAACAGTACTTTACAGTAAACAGTCTTCATGTTGCCATCACTGACTTGTTCTGTAGTACTTTGTCTGATTCACATGTGGAATAATGATCTTGTAGTAGGTTGTTGCTTTAGCTGCCCAACCACTCTTGAGTGCAACATCCATGAGTTCAAAAAACACCATGTTTTGTTATATCACATGCATATTGATTCAGCATTTTAAGTATTTTACCAGTCCCTCCTTGAAGTTAATAAATCAGTAATAAATTAATAACGACAGTAATGTATGTGCAGTGATGCCTCATGTGATCATTAGGCAAACACTGTTAATTACTTGAAGTGAAATATGTCATTATCAGCAGTTATGCACAATAACTTGCAGGAATATATATTTTCTTCCATATTAACTTATTTAGAATTCCATTAAATAAGCTTGCACTGGCTGTAGCATTAAGGTACAATAATTCCCTGAATATCACGACATGGGGACATTTCTAACCTTGGCACATTTCATAAATGAATACTAAAAGGAAAGTAATATGATATTATGGTTGCTGTGTTGACATTAGCTAGGTCTGTGGCAGATGTTTGTGAGGTTTCTGAAGTATCCATATGGGATGGCTGCCTGTCCTGTGTTTTGGATTCAGTAGGGCAAAGTAAATCTCATTGTGTGCAACATAATGTAAAACAATTTGAAGAATACTTCTTCTGGAATGTGGCACTGTGTAATCTGGTAGAAATTTGCAAGTGTTCAGGAGGATCCTATTGGACCTGTTTTCCATTATGAAACAGTAGATGATATCTATTTTCTTTGATTTCAATAGGTCAAAGGTACTGATCAGAACTTATATTTCATTGCTTCATATTAGTCGGTTATGAAAGAAGTTCTTATACAGGACTGTGTACTATTGCACATTCTCCTTATAGTGATTGTCTAAAGGTATGTGACAACAGCTGATTCAATATAAGAATATAATGGACATTGTTCATTGTCTGAGATATATTTCATTACACCATGTTTTGGAAGTTGGCTCTGCTTCCATCATCAGGTCAAGTAATAACAGGAAACTTATTCTGTTGGATACATTACATTGAGGTCATTTCTGTTACTGTCCTTGAGCTTCCACTTAAGGTTGGGTTTAGAGATTAAGTCAGTCAAATGGATTGAACAGGATGTTTTACAGTATTACTTTTACCTGATGACAGAGGCAGAGCAACCTTCCGAAATCCCTGTAGCAAATATTCTTCGTACAGTGGACACTGACCAGCATACATTCTGTCTTTGTAAACTGGATTCATCTGTATGATGGGAAGAGTCTAAAGCATAACAAAGTGAGAAAGCTATGACATTAAATTGTGGTATTACAGTTTAATGTAATATGAGAAGAAACAGTCTTCTACTTACCAGTACTTACTGTCAAGCTGAATTCAGATTGAGAATGCATCTTTTCTTCTGCCCCCCTGTTCCTTCACCATGAAGAGAGATAGTAGTTACTTCTAATAGAAGTAAGAAACATGATTTATGTTAACATTTTATCATGTTAGGTTATATGAGTCTTGGTAGAAGTTTTGAAGGAAATGTAATATTCTTTATTGGCTTGAGATATATTATAAAAGCATGTTGGAAATTTAAATACTTTATATGCTGTGTGTATGGAATAGGTTTTCTCAAGTAGTATGGAATTTAAGGTGACTAGATATTTAAATATCAAGATATAAATTTTTCTGTATAGTCAAGGCATGCCATATGTTTCAGATCAGTTATGTTTATCACAGAATGAATTGTGACATAATCTTTGCAGCTTGCATGTGCTTAAAGCTCACTAGCTGGTATTTTGCATGGCAGCATGCTGCAGTGTTTAGCATACTAGAATTAAATGCAAAGATGTGAACTGTCATTCTGTCACTACTGTGTATTGTTTGCAAGATACTAACAAAAGCTTAGCATATAACATATTCACAAAATGTAGGTATTTCTTAATAGTTATTGCAGAAGGTGCCTTTTGTAATACTGTGTTTTATAACCCTGAGTTTCATTGTTACTTGTTATTTTATTTGTGCTTATCATGAGAGCTAGAAGAGATGAATAAAATAAACCAGTTTTTAACACCTATGGTGGCACTGTGTGTTTGTGTTAAAAAATTAAATGAAAAACTGAATGAAACATACTGAAAGCTGACAGATATATTCAGAATATTTATGCAGAACTTAATTTGGACAATTACTTTTGATGTTTGCAGGTTTTCTTTGATCTGATGAGTAAAATTGCGGCACAGAAAGCTGCTGAAAACAGCGTGGAGAAAAAAGAAGATATTGCAACTAAACGTTGCTGTGAGATTCTGTAAAATAAAAGAATAGTAACACAAAAAATTTACAGAAGGTCGTGAGTGTGAGTGAAGATGAAGGTGGTAAAGCAGCTTGTGTTTTCATAATTGTACTTGCTAGAATTGTGGTCCAGAACAATACAGAAGTAGTGTATTTAAATGAAAAGCTTTACGTACGGATAGTTACAAAAATTGCATAGTATTTGAAATATATAGTAGTCAACATGAGTTTTTCTTTTTAGTGACAGGCATTAATGCATTTCATTTGTTGGTTATAATTTATATATTATGGTAATTGTTTGGAAAATTCCTCACTACACAGATCATTCTAGTATCTCATTATTTGCTGACAAAAGACTGATCATTAATAAGTAACAGGAGCTGTTGGCTATGATTACCTTCCCCCTCATGTACCTTATTGCATTTCTCTTTTGAGACAAGGAGGTTTAATTTGTATTCAGTAACTAAACACTTGTAAGAGAAGTTAAAGTTATATTTCAAAATTGAATTGAAAATTTTTTGTGTGTTATAGCCATTTTGTGCATTGTACAGTTGATACATCTACAGACTTAATGAGGACTAGTATTTTGGTAGGTAACTGTGTTTGTTATTCTTATACTGATGTGATAAGCACCCAGTAATGATGAGGAAAATTGCACTAATGTGTGTCAGCAGTGGTCTTCATGGTGTATCTTGGTGATCAAATGAAACTTTTATCCTTTTCAATATCTTTGAATTTGTACTACAAGTTAGTTTCTTTGTGTTCTATATTTGTAGACTGCTAACTCATGCAGATTCTTTCCTTAGTTATTGGAACAAGTTTAAAAGTATACTTTCTTGTCTGATATATATCCATTATTGAGTGTGTTCTGGGTTATACTATGTTAAACTTCTGGTTTGCATTTTTTTTAACCCATCTGTCTTTCATGTTATGTAGATTTAAATACATTTTTGTAGTTGTCTGAAATCTGTGGCATGTTGTTTGTAGCACATGCATGATTAAAGTGTTTCTGTTAATGTCTTTTAAAGCTAAAACAGTGTGGAATTAAGAGTGTGAAGTATCGTAAGAGGATACACACAGATCATTGAACAGGATGATGTCCAGCCTTGGACTGATTACGGACAAACAAAACTTTGCATTTACCAGCTACCGTATGCCTGTGGCAAACTGGCTGTCAAACTCCACTAGACAACTGGAACATATTGGAGTCACCAGACTAAAGAACCTGCTGTTCACAGTAGCTGAATGCTCGACCAAGACCAGACATGGCATCAGATTTTAAGAAAAAGAAATCCCCAGCAAGTTTCCTTACTTACTTACTGTACCCTCGTCATCATGGAGACTACTGAAATACTCCGGTGCTTCCAAAACTTCAACTGGGGAGAACAGGTAGAGGCTTTATTAAGTCTTATTTCCCCTTTTCTCTACCAAACTTTCTTCTTAGTCATGTTGTCCCTTTCCATTGTATAGCACTCTCTATGCCTAATCCATACTCCCATTGTGACACTTATATTTTAGGCCAGGGCCCCTTTCCAATGGATAGAACCTGCTTCATACCCCTAGTGAGCGATCTGTGTGTCATATATATTGGGTAACATCCTCCCATGATATTCATCTGGAAGGTGACTGCTGCAGTACGCACCAAAACACTGGAACAGGTTTAATACAATATGCAGCTACACCTTGAAATATGAATTTAGATATCACTAAAGGAATTACAACAAATATATTAAATTAAAAAGTATGTTTTCAGGATCTGGTGCCAAAGTGCAAAGGGATCCAGTATCAAGTGTAGTGATAAATATTGTGTTCGTAGTGCATTTGTGTGGAGACAGGAGTCAGGTATGTGATTAATAACAGTCTGCTTTTGAAGTACCAATTCATATAATAACTTTGGATTATAAATCATGTGACATAACATTTTGATATCTGAAGCCTGCTGCAGTGAACAAAGGTACTCCCTTAAAAAGTGGACCTTGTCCTGCTTGAATCATTATGTTTGTTTCTGGTAATGCATTTCCCATTCAACTGTTTAGTGCTGTAACAGCATGGCTTGAGTGATAAATCCTATTCAATATTGTGTGTGTGTTTAGCGCAGCTCTCTTTCAAATACGAGTCCGCTGGAAAATGTTAACAGAAAATTTTGGTGGCAGTTTTCAAGAGAATCACTTCCAAGTAGACAAAGTATACACTATTTGGTCAGTAAGCTGAAAACAACAGGATCTCTACCAGATAATAAGCTAGGCAGGAAACAAACTCTGCTAATGGAAGCAAAATTGCATGATACTGGTGCTAGACTTGAAATTTCACCAAGAATATCTCTTAAAAAAAATAACTACCTCAGTAAATGAGTATTTTGAAAACATCTGCAGGAAGGGCCACAAATTTGTCAAAACTACAACCATGTAAGACAGTTGATGCTTTGAAGGATAAAGTGCATAAAATTAATCCCCACACACTGGAAGAAGTAAACAACCACATCTGCCATGAGATTTCACTATTTCCCTAGGATATACTACATAGAGTTAATAAAAACATGTTATGCAGGTATACAGAGTGCTGTTGGTCAGGAGGGTGTTGTCAGCATCTGGTGTAGCACTGGTGAGTTTTTATTAGACTTTCCAAGGGTTATTATCACTGCAGTAGAATGTCTAGCTCCCTTCACTGACTGTTAACCCCCCCTCCCTGAGATGTGGCATATGACACACAACTGGCTGAGTGTGCAGCTGGTGTTTCTTGGTCATCCAGAAGAAGGTCCACTCTGTTTAAAGCTTACGGACCACAAATAATGAGACTCACAATTTTCTGACTTCCAGAGCCTATTATAGAGTGAGCAAAGGCATAATACATCTTCAGATTTTGTGTCATGCTATTGTATAATATTGTTTTATTGGAATGCTGACCATAAAAAAAAATTCTTGAAATATTACTCTTCCACTCAAGCCCCTTATGTTTCCATTGTAATAATTATTATCAAGGATGGCCTTATGCACAATAACATGAGTTATTTTAGCTTTATGCGGTAAAATGTAATCACTTCCATCTAATACATATAAAATTTCCAATTATTAGGCTACTGTATTTTACCTTTCAAAATCTGTACTTATTTCTTGGTTGCTCATGAAATCCTTAATATAATCTTCTTTTCATTCCTCTCTGTGACATAGCTGTACGAGCAGTTTCTTTTTTAATTTTCTAGTCCTGTCCTTTTGGAAAGTTATTGTCTGATAAGTGGCTGGTAGTTTGTGTTTCCAAATTATATGTGCCATCCAGATTTTTTTAGGTGTATTTGCATCAGTTGCCAGAAGTGCCTAATTGCTTTGTCGTGTCCCATCTGCTTGTCCACATTTATCAGATCAGCTCCTACCTGTCCACATGTGTCAGCTTGGCCCCCACTGGATAGGTTTTTGTGAAATTTGATATTAGAGACTTTCACCATTATCTGTTCAAAAAAATCCAAATTTGGTGAAAACCAGAGAAAAAATTTGAGCACTTCACACAAAGGCCTAAGTGTGTTTCATATTGTTGACAGCAACACATGTGGCTGAACAGTACAGATGACAACAGGTGTGAAGACACATTGTTGTTTCCATGGCATTGAATGCATTGCTAAGTATACTGGCATTTAGAACTTCCCCAAATGACTATTTTGAGTTTGTGTCTTTGAAGGTCTTGGTTATTCCTCTGGTATAAGCATTGTCAAAAGTGAAAGTTTCCCGTGTTTTTTTCCCCACTGTTGCCATCACCATTATCATTTTGCTCTGTTTCTGTCTGCATGTGTTTAGTATCTTTAGATTCAGTTTTTGTATTCGCTCTTGTTTGAAGCCATTACATTCCATAGTCTTTATTATGGTTTGATACTTCTTATTTTTCTTATCCTGATTTAATAGTAGATCATATAATCAACGTAACATGAAATGATGTGCTGCTGATTCTTCATCTACAGTTGCACTAAGATTCACTGCTTCATGTATCTTGTTAAAATTGTCTGTTTACTTATCTGTCATTGTCTGGTTTTCGCCATGAGGTGGAGTATGCCATGCACATGTATGCTATAATAGACCAGTGCTTCACTTTTATCAATTTTTCTTCCAACTTGTAGGATTTCAGATATTATCCGTGAAATTGATGCTACATATTGATGCCCCTCTTTAAGGTTTGTAACAGGTTCCATAGAACTGGTGGGGGGGGAATTCAAAATTGTATGATTAGTTGGTCATTTCTGTACTACAGGCACAGTCTGACTTATTTAATAGGTTCCCGAAGACCTGTTGCAAGTCCAATTTTGTGCAAGTTGTAATTGAATAGTGTTCAACTGTATATAGGTGTGTGTGTGTGTGTGTGTGTGTGTGTATGTATAGTATGCTAATACACCTAATGAAACAAGTGTCTTCTCGGCATCAGGTAAAACACAACATTGAGTGTGACTGACAGCACAAGCATTCTCACCTATCACTATTCCTCTGCTGCATCTGCCTCACTGCACTTTCATTCACACAATGAACAGTTTGACATGTGTTTTGCCTTTTTTATTATTTTAATATTATTTATTACTATATCTTGGAAAACTGCATGTGTGAAATATTGTAAGTAGGTTTGTGTCTACCTTTGTCGTCTATTTTATTAGTTGTAGTAAACATTCTATGATTTCTGTGGACCTGTTTATAAGGATAAGATATAATTTTTTTTGTCCATTGTTACCAGTTTCAATTTTAAAAAGGCTGTTGACTGACTTCACAGAGTTTTATCGTAAGTTTGTCATATGTTTATTAGCTGTGGCCGTTGTGTCTGTTACAGGGTTAATGGACATATCATTCATATGTAACTTAATTTTTGCTGTTATTGCAAATTCTTTCGGATTTACTGTATTGTGGGAATCATGCGTATTTGAAAACTTCTAACAGAATACATGATTGGGACGTACAACAATGTCACACAGAATAATAAAAAAAAATGTGTGAGTATTTCACGAGCAACCAAAGAGTAAATGTGGATTTTGGAAGGTGTTTTTAACCCTTTTGAGTGACACCACCATACATTTACAGCTGTGGGTCCCTGGTCCATAGGAGTACTGCCATATATTTATTACCTTAAAAAAATGCACTCAGGCAGTACTGAAATTTCCTCATGCCTTGCCATAAAAACAGCAGGATGATCTGCCATCTTGTAAGAATTTCTTCCTCATATCAGTGACATTTTAATAAGCAGCAGTTAATAGCTATGTTGTATCATGTTTTGTAATCTTTTCTGAGCTGTAGAATTACTTTGTATCATTCATGGTTTAATAATTAACATGTATTTTGTGTTAAATGTAAATAGCTATATTTTGTGATGTAAACTTACACTAGGTCATGTTACTGTGTATAGTGTCACCTTTGATAATGATCTTGAGTGAGATGGTGATTTTATAAGTTGTATTTTGTTGGTAATGTTTCAGTACTTGCATAGATCTTCTTGAATGGGAAGTTCAAGTAATGGAATGGTCAGTCAAAAATTGCTTGCACCTGAGCTGAAGGACATAAATCCACTCTCCACTGAGAACCATTGATCTCAGATTTTTATGCCCTTCGTTCAGAATTCATTACCATTGTATTATTACTAAAAATATATGTTGTTATTTTGGACTGGTAGCAAATTTATATTCAGAATACAGTGCAGAATGTATGAGGCTGTAACTGGGGTAAATAACTTATTCAGACTTGGAAATTAACCTTTAGTCAACCAGGGTGGGTATTGAAATTTTGGCACCTTTTTTATGAAAAAGTATTATTTGAATAGAAGAAGATAAAATTGTGAAATCAGAGGCATTTTGTGGGTAATAAGACAGACATTATGTAGCATGTCTTAAAATGCAGTAAATTTCCTTGTTGCATAAATATAATAGAACGAATTACTAGGGGTGATTTCTTATGTGCATTTGTGTATGCAAATGCAGGTCTTTGAATCAAAAGCAGGATTATCATACAACATTTGGGCCTTTTGCATATTTGGGATGATGGCCACAAGAATAGCTTGTGTAATATAATTCCAGCGTTACACCATTAGGATATAAACCAAGGTTATGCATTGTGATTATTATGGGGAAGTGTGTTACCTGAGCAGTAAGCATACATTTTGTTTACTTTTTTGAAATTCTGAGTGGAAACAATACATAAAGAAAGTTGTTTTCAAGTTGCATGTTCCTTCACAATGTTAGTAGTAACACTTTAAGCACCTGTTTTGTTCATATGTGGTGTATAACAATAGTAAGAACCTGTTCCTTAATGCTTTTAGCTGTTCAGAAGCAATGT
>Ga0209629_10001147_pt1 | contig 16135 bp, 15 predicted proteins | sample TergutCu122P5_FD_187286 | JGI IMG/M metagenome (GOLD analysis project Ga0209629, IMG submission 187286) | Cubitermes ugandensis P5 segment gut microbial communities from Kakamega Forest, Kenya - Cu122 P5 (SPAdes) (version 2) | ecosystem: Host-associated > Arthropoda: Insects > Digestive system...
ACACTCTATCATGCTTGCCTCCGTGGTGGATTGTTCATGCCTAATATTAGAAAATATTGACATAATATGCAAGCATTTTTGTCTAATTATTGCAAAAATTAGTCTCTCTGTTTAGGTGAAAACTCTCGGCAAAGGATACCAGATGATCCCAATGGAATTTTACCTGCCTATCGCGGGTAACAGCGTGAATGTCGTGGCCGTGTTCGGCATGGGGGCCGCGGTCGGTCTCTTGTCGGGCATTTTCGGTGTCGGCGGAGGGTTTCTTATGACCCCGCTGCTCATCATGCTGGGCATTCCGCCTACGGTGGCCGCTGCCTCGGACTCCAACCAGATTGTCGGCGCCTCCACATCGGGGACGCTGGCGCATCTGCGTCTCGGCAACGTCGATATCAAGATGGGCCTGCTCCTTTTGATCGGCGGTATTCTTGGTGGTTTCGCCGGTGTTCGCATCATTCAAATACTCCGCCATGCCGGTAATGCCGATTTTCTCATTAACCTCACCTATGTGCTGATGCTTGGTTTTGTTGGCGGTTACATGTTCATCGAGAGCCTGTACGCCATGCGCAAGGCCAAAGCGCCAGCCAAAAGTGCGCCGGAAGGACCGAAGAAGTCCAGCGCCTTCGCGCGCTTCCAGGCCAGCCTTCCCTTGCAGATGGATTTCGCGCGATCGGGCGTCCGCATGTCGCCGGTCATGCCACTTGTCCTGGGTATTTTTGTCGGTATTCTTTCGGCGGTCATGGGTGTCGGTGGTGGCTTCATCATGGTGCCGGTCATGGTGTATCTGCTGCGTATGCCCATGCACGTGGTGGCGGGCACGGGACTTTTTCAGATGCTCTTCACCTGCATCAGCGTCACCATCATGCAGGCGGTTTCCAACCACACGGTGGATTTTACGCTGGCCCTGCTTCTTTTGATCGGTTCTTCCATCGGCGCGCAGATTGGCGTCAAGGCCGGCAAAAAACTGAATGGCGAGCAGCTCAAAATTCTTCTGGCGACGCTGGTTCTGCTGGTCATGTTGAAAATACTTTATCAATTACTTGCCACGCCAGATATTTTGCTGGCTTATGCGGGAGGGCACTGACCATGAAACGCATTCTTATTTTGTTGGTTGCCGCCTTCCTTGTGGTTGGGGCTGAGGCCCAAGCCGCCGATATCAAGGTGTCGGTGGGGCAAGAGACCATCGGCATGAACCTCTTTTACAATGGCGCCTCCATCCCGGTTACGGGATCGGTCCCTGAAGGCGCTCAAGTGATGGTGCGCTTTATCGGCAAAATCGGTGAACAGACGATGAAGCTGAAGGGCAAGGTCATGGGTCTTTTGTGGATGAACAAAGAGACGCTGCACTTTTCCAATATGCCCGCCGTCTGCCTCATCGAGTCTTCGGCGCCGCTGTCGGCTCTGGGCCAGGCTGGGGAAAAGCTTGGTCTGTCAGGCGTCGCCGAATCGATTGTCATCGAACCGGCTTCCGCCGACCGCCATATGCTGTTGTCCGAACTGCTCAAGTTGAAAAAGAGTGAAGGGCTTTATTATGAAAACGAGAATGCGGTGAAGCTCGAGGCGGCCAAAGACGGCAGCCAGGCTTTCAGCGCGCGACTCGATGTGCCGTCGCGTCTTTTCCCCGGCGATTACTCGGTTGAGGTTTTCGCCATCAAAGACGGCGTCGCCTCCGCCGCGGGCGTTGCCCACATTCGTGCGCAATTGGTAGGCGTTCCGCAGTTCATGGCTAATCTGGCCTTCAACCACAGTTTGCTTTATGGCATCTTCGCGGCGGGCATCGCCATCGTCGCGGGGCTGCTTGTCGGCGTCATTTTCCGGGGTAAAGGGGGGGCGCATTAAGCACGCATGGCATTGAAAGATATCCTCTTCTGGTGGCGCAAAGCCTCGCCCGTGCCGTTCGCGGTGCTCTTCAAAAAATTCAAGAGCATCCTTGAACGCAATAACCATATCCTTGAGATCATGGGCGACATGGGCGACAAGCTGGGGGGGGAGTATATCTTCGATCAGCGCTATCTCGTGGAATCCTGCGAGAAGCTCGACGATCATGCTTTCAAACTCATCTCGGATTTGAGCGTTCTGTGTCAGGAAAAGAACGTCGCCCTGTTCAACGCTTTTGAACGGGTGCAGCATCAGATCCGGGAAGAGCTGGCCGGGCGCCGGGTGCTTTCACGCTCCGACCATATTCTGCCGATCAGTGAGCTGACCCACGACCTGGCCGACGAAGGCGGCAACAAGATGGCCTCCGTCGGCGATATCCACAACATTTTGGGATACGCCACACCGGAAGGATTTGTCGTTACGGCTGGGGCTTATTTCAACGCCATGGAGCGCGCCGGGCTTCGTGCCCGTGTGGTCGAGATCATGGCCGGGCTGAGCGTGACCGGGGAGGAAGGCGTCGTGGTCGCGGAAAGAAATATCACGGAAGAAGATGTTTTCAGGTGGCTGACCGGCGACAGTCCGAGCGAAGTCAAAGGGGCGAATGTCGAGACGGTCTCCGGCGCCCTGCGGAAAGCTGTTCTTGCCATGCCTCTGCCCAGGCAGCTTGAAAAGGCCATTGTTCGGGCGGCGCGTAAGCTTGCTGGCGACGACAGCCGCCAGTTTTTGGCCGTGCGTTCCAGCGCTTGGGGCGAGGATGGCGAGTCGAGTTTCGCCGGCATGTACGAATCGGTGCTCGGTGTCACCCCGAAAAACATCATCCCCGCCTACCGTCGGGTGCTGGCCAGCCTCTTTTGCGAGGAGGCCCTGCGTTACCGCATTCATCGCGGCCAATGCCACGAGGAGCCGGCCATGGCGGTCGGAGTCATGCGCATGGTGGACGCTTATGTCAGCGGCGGGCTTTACACCTGTGTCCCGATGAAAGACGCCGAGCAGTTCATGGTGGTCAGCTCGGCCTGGGGGCTGGGCAAGCCCATCGTCGATGGCCTCGCCGAGACGGATACCTTTGTCATCAAACGCGATGCGCCTTTTGCCGTGGTCTCGGCGGATATTTGCGCGAAAGAAACCCGCTTGGTTCAGGATGCGAACGGCGGCACGCGCACCGAGGATGTGCCGGAGGAACTGCGACCAGCGCCTTCGCTGACCGCGGAGCAAGTCACGGCGCTGGCCGAGACGGCCATGAATCTCGAGCGTTTTTTTAAACGTCCGCTCGACATCGAGTGGGCCTACAGCCAGGATGGCAAGCTCACGCTCCTTCAGGCCAGACCCCTCTCGATCAAACCGCGTTCGCCCTCTTTTGCCGAAGACACTTCCCAGGCTTCCCAGGAGGCCCAAGTCATTTTTTCCGGCCAAGGGATTCCGGCCATGGAGGGCGTCGCCGCCGGGCCCGTGCGCCTGGTCGAGGAAGGTGGCGACCTCTCGGACTTTCCCTATGGCGCCATCCTCGTTACCCATCATACCTCGCCCCGCTTTGCCAAGATCATGCCCAAGTGCAAAGGGATCATCACCGATATTGGTTCGGCCACCGGGCATATGGCCACCATCGCCCGTGAACTTCGCGTGCCGACCCTGATTGGCGCCGAGAACGCCACCAAGCTGTTGCGCGAGGGGCAAATCATTACCATGGACGTGGCTCAAATGACGGTTTACGACGGCGAGGTCGCGGCGCTGTGCCACGATGAACTGACCCGTGAAGATCTGTTTGAAGAGACCCGCGAATACCGTACCCTGAAACGGGTGCTCAGGCATATAGCGCCTTTGACCCTCATCGACCCCAAAGATGACGCCTTTCGTCCGGAAAACGCCAAAACGCTGCACGACATCATTCGCTATGTGCACCAGCGGGCGGTCGATAAGCTGGTCGAACTCTCCGAGGCGCACCAGGAGATCAAAGAGAGCGCCCCACGCAAACTGATTACCAGAGTGCCGCTGAGTCTTACCGTCATCGACCTGGAAGGCGGTCTCGGTCCCGATGCCGGCGAGGAGGTGCCGGAGGAGGACGTTCGCTGCCTGCCGCTCGCGGCCATGCTCTCCGGACTTTGCGATACGGGCATGTGGGAAACCCGCGCCGTCAGCGTCGATATGGGCAGCTTTATGTCGAGCGTCACCCGCACCTTGCCCCCAGAGCAGTCCGACCCCAAGCGCGTGGGCCGCAATCTCGCCGTGGTCTCCGAGGAATATCTCAACCTGCATCTGCACCTTGGCTACCATTTCAGCGTGGTGGACGCCTACATCGGCGGTTCGATCAACGATAACGTCATCCTGTTCCGCTTTATGGGTGGAGTGACCGACATGACCAGGCGGGCGCGGCGGGCGGCGCTGATCGCGGCAATTCTTGAGCGCTTTGATTTTGTCACCGAAATCAAGGGAGATATGGTCACCGGGCGCGTCAAAAAGCACCCGACTTCGGCCATGCGGGATAAAATGTTCATGATCGGGGGACTCATAGGCTATACGCGCCAACTTGACGCGCTGTTGGATTCCGAAGAGGCCAGCCAGCGCCATTTAGAGGAATTTCTGCGCCGCATTACGGCGGCGAAGGAGGCAAACTCACATGACCGAAACGACGATCAATCCGACGGATCCAGCCGGTAAAGATGGCGGCGCTGGCGAAGCGAACGCGGCGCAGGCGGGCAAACGCCGCGTCAGTATCCTGCTGCTTGACGATGAACCCATTGTTTGCAAGCGGCTGAAGCCCTTTTTCCAGAAGTCGGGCTACGAGGTGGAGGCCTATAACGTACCCACTGAAGCCCTGGCCAGGGTGCAGGAGCGCCGCTTCGACGTGGTCATCACCGATCTCAAGATGGAAGGGCTTGACGGCCTGACCTTTTTGAGCAAGGTCAAAGCCCTCTATCCCGATACCGATGTCATTGTCATCACGGGTTTTGCCACCATGGAGATGACCAGGGAATCCTTCCACAAAGGCGTGTTCGATTTCGTGGCCAAGCCTTTCAAATTGAGTGACATCCTCGATACTGTGCGGCGCGTCGAAAAAGAACGAGGATTCAATCAGTAATTGCAATTGAGTGGCGTCAAAAAAGAGCGGTAACGGGAGGAAACATTGGGGGACAAAGCGCAAGGCGCGGAAATAGGGCCTGGCTCGGCCAGGTTTCTGCTGCGCACATTCAAGCGCATTCTTGACTGTAACACCCGCGTACTCGAGCGCATGGCTCGCATGGACCGGGCGCTGTCGGGGGAATACGTCTTTGACAACGCTTTTTTAGAGAGTGCCGTGCGTGACGTATGCGCGCTGACCCATCGCACGGTGTACCATTTGAACGGCATGTCCGCTGAAAGCCATGTCGGTCTTTACGACAGGTTTCTCGTGGTCAAGGACACGCTCGAGCGCATCCTGGCCGAGCCTCCGGGCGACGACGCTGATGCTGGTGACGACACCGGCGGCAGCGCGGCGAAACCATCGGCGTTGTCCACCGGTTCTGCCGGCAACGGGCCGGTGACGCCGGTGGAAGCAGCTTTGGCCGATACCTGTGAAGATTTCCCGGAACCCGAAGATATTTTGGCCGAAGGCGGCCAGATCGCCTGCGGCGGTGTCGCCGCTGGCCCGCTCATGCATCTCGATGAGGAAACCTCGCCGGAGTCCGTACCTGTGGGCGCGGTGGGTTTGGTGTATGCGGCAACACCGGCGCTCTCCCGCATTGTGCCAAGACTGGGGGCGCTTTTGGCCGAGGTGGGCACCGCCGCCAGCCACTTGGCCACCGTGACCAGGGAGTACCGGGTTCCGGCGCTTTTTGGCGTCAAAGGTCTCTTCGATTTGCCGCCGGAAACCATGGTCACCGTCGATGCCAACGGCAGCGCCGTTTACCGGGGCGTCGTCGAAGGATTGCTGCGCCGGGCGGCCCAGGAGGAAATTCGCGTCGATGCCGAACCGGAATACATCACGCTGCGCCATCTCCTACGGCATATCCGGCCACTGTCGCTCATCGATCCCAAGGACAAAAATTTTACCCCCGCCCATTGCCGCACCTGCCACGACATCATCCATTTCGTCCATGAAAAGTCGGTGGAACGCCTGCTCTCGATTGACACCTCCGACAGATCCGGGCTGCGGGCGCCGCGCCGTTTCAAAGGACAGTCGCCGATTTCTCTGTCCATTGTCGATCTCGATGACGGCTTGACCGGCATCAAGCCGGGGACGAAGACGGCGGTGACCATCGAGCATATCGCCAGTCTGCCGCTGCGCGCCTTTCTCACCGGTTTCATGGATCCGGCAGCGCAACGGATGGCCCCGGCCAATCTCTCGATGCGCGACATCGCCAGCGGCATGAGCCGCACCAGCCAGCTCATGTCCGCCTCCCCAGAAACGATTGGCCAAAATCTGGCCATGGCCGCCAAAGATTACGCCAATATCACGCTGCGCCTGGGCTATCACTTCAGCGTGGTCGATGCCTTGGTGTCGGATCGCCCGGAACACACTTTTATCTATTTCCGTTTTGCCGGCGGTTTTGCCGACGATGCCCGCCGCGCCCGCCGCGCCACGCTTATTTTCGCGGCGCTTGCTCGGCTCGGTTTCCGCTCCTCGCGCCAGGGCGATCTGGTGGTCGGTAAACGAAAAGTCATGGAAGCCAGCGAAGCCCTCGAAGTTTTGCGCCTATTGGGGGCGCTGTCCGCTTACACGCGGCAGCTCGATGTCGAACTGACCTCGGAAGAGGAAGCCGAGCGCTTCGCTCAGACCTTTTTCGAGCTTTTTGACGTGCGAGAGCTTTTGCCCGGCACGCGCCACAAAAGATCAATTGACCCGGAATCAACGTCACTGACAGATGAAGCGTCTGGTTCCGGCGCCGACAAGGAAAAGGCATAATGGCTGGATGGTTCTCTTCGCTCTTTTCGCGCCGTAAGGTTGCTCGCCATGCTGACAGCCTGGAGTGGAGCAAAGCGCGTTATCATATTTTCCTGGCGCTTTTTGCCGACAATGAACGGATATTGGCCGCCATGGCCGAAGCGGATCGGTTGCTCTACGAGAACGAGGCGGAGCGGCTGGCCGTGGTGCTGGAAGAGCTGGGCGACACCGCGCTCGAGTTGGCTGACGCCTTGAATCGCCTGACTGAAGGTGGGCAGCGAGACATCTACCCGCGGCTTGCCGGCGTGCGCGCCCAACTTTTGGCGGCCTCGGAACAGTTCGGACGCGCCCCGCGCGGGGTGTGGATGCCGCTGGCCGCGGTCACGCCCGATATGCGCGAGCAGGCCGGAGGCAAGGCTTTGCCTTTGGCTGGCCTGATCCGGGCCGGCGTGACCGTGCCGGATGGAGTGGTCATCCCGCGCCGCTCGTGTCAACTCTACCTGCGCCAGGCCAGGCTGGAAGAGCGGTTGGGGGCGATCCTGTTCGATGCGGCGGGCGAAGACGCCGACCTGGAAGCACTTGCCAAGCGGGCCCGGACTATGATCCTGGCCAGCGACCCGACACCGGAATTTGCTGGGGAAATGAGAAATGCCTGGGCAAGTCTGGCCGGAGGCGGCCCGCTGGCCATATCGGTACGCTCCAGCGCCTCCGGCGAGGATGGGCGTGAGCATTCCTTTGCCGGGCAATATACCAGCGTCTTGGGGGTCAGGTCGCCGGAAGCCTTTATCGACGCCTTCAAAGAAGTTCTGGCCGGAGCCTTTTCCCCCAGGGCCATGGCCTATCGCATCAAGGCCGGGCTTGGCCGCCAAAGTGTCGATATGGCCGTGCTCTGCCAGCGGATGGTCGAGGCCAGAACCGCCGGCGTTCTCTTTACCGCCGACCCGATGGCGCAAAACGACCGGATGCTTCTGACCGCCGTGCCCGGTCTTGGCGAACTGGCCGTCTCCGGACGCGCTCCGGCTGATGTCTATCATCCAAGCCGTCAGGTTTCAAGCGATGGGGATGGACAAATGCCCTGCGAGATTGCCGCGAAGACGCATCGGCTGGTGCAGGCCGAGGGCGGCGGGGTACGTCTGGAAGAGGTGGGGCAGGCCGAAAGCCGGGAGCCGTTGCTCGCCGCCGCCGAAATCGAGGCGCTGCGCCTGACCGCCCTTCGTATCGAGGCGCTGGCCGGCTGCGTCCAGGACATCGAATGGAGCATCGACCACAACGGCATTCTCTGGATTCTCCAGGCCAGACCGGCGCATCTGGCCAAAGCGGGCATGAGCGGCAACGGCATCGCGGCCAAAATACTGCTCGATGGCGGCGCTGGGGTGTCGCCGGGCAAGGCGACCGGCATCGTGGCGCTGGTCGGCTCGGCGGAAGATCTTGCCGGCATATCCGACATGGAGGAGCCGGTGATCGCGGTTCTGCCGCGATCTTTATCTCTAACCGATGGCCTTTCCTTGCCGCCGAATCTCGTCGGTATCATCGCGGATAAGGGCGATCCTCTGGATCGGATGGCCTGCCTGGCCAGGGAAAAGGCCATGCCGATGATTATCGGACTTGGCACCGCGACTTCGGTTTTGCGGCCCGGACAGTGGGTGCTGGCCGATGGCGACCGGGGCGCGGTGTTGGAGGCTGACGCCCGCCTGTGGCAAGGCGCGGCCCGACGGTATGTCGCGGCGGGGACGGCTAGGGGAGACGGTTCCGGCGCGGTCGAGGCCATCCGCGGCCTGATTATGGGGCCGGGCGAGAGCCTGCGCGATATAACTGACACCATCCGCGAGAAGGCGACGTTCGTTCTCAACGAGATGACGGACGCTCTGTGCGGGATCGGTGCCTGTGGCAGGGATTCGGCGCCAGAAAAAATCGCCGCCCTTGACCGCTTTCTCTATGCAAGCCGGCACAGCTCCCTTTCTTCTTGATGCCGTGCCGGTGGCATGTGCCGGAACCAGAAAATGATTCAGGCCAGACCGCCATTGACGGAAATCACCTGGCCGGTGATGTAGGAAGCGTCAGGCGAAAGCAGAAAGGCCACGACTTTCGCCACCTCTTCCGCTTTGCCGATTCTCGCCATCGGGATCAGGCGGCGGATTTCCTCCTTCGGCGCCGCGACGATCATCCCGGTTTCGATCAGCCCCGGCGCGACGACGTTGACGCGGATGCCCAGCCGTGCCACCTCGGTGGCCAGCGCCCGGCTGGCGGCGTTCAACCCGGCCTTGGCCGCCGCGTAGTTGGCTTGGCCACGGTTGGGGGCAAGCGACGAGGCCGAGGAGATCGACACCACGGCGCCGTGTTTGACCCGCACCATTTTTTCGATAACCGGCCTCGTGACATTGTAGAAGCCGTCGAGGCTGGTGGCGATGACCGTATGCCAGTTTTCCGGCGGCATCAGCATAAACAGGCCGTCGGCGATGACCCCGGCGTTGTTGACCAGCATGTCGATACCGCCCCGGCTGGCCGCGAGGCTTTCCACCGCCCGTTCAGCGGCCTCGCCATCACGCACATCGAAATGGATGATTTCGCCATCGCCGCCCGCCTGCCGGGCCAGAGCCAGGGTTTCTTCGGCGGCCTCGCGGTTGGTCAGATAATGAATGCCCAGGTAATGGCCGGTGTGGGCCAGTTCCAGGCAGATGGCCCGGCCAATGCCGCCGGAGGCCCCGGTGACCAGGGCGGTTTTTCGGTTGGTTTCCATGGGATTAGATTGGTTCATCGAAAAAAGGATTCACTATCAGCAATTGTCCATCAACTAATTGGTGGTGCTGCATATCTTCCGTATAAAGAACACCACAATTGTTTTCCAATGCGCAGCTTATAATGAGGGAATCCCAATATGAATAACCGTATTTGCCTTTCATACCCAACGCAATTTCCACAGTAAACGTGGAGAGCGAAGCAATGTTGGCGGTTCGGGTGATGGCATGGATCCAATTGGCAATATCGTCGTGCCCGTGCTTATATTTTGTCATGGTCACGTAAAATTCGCTCAACACCTGAACACCGACAAAAACATTCTTGCCGAATAGTCGCGTTTTCAGTAACCGCTTTGCTTTTTCATGCTTCACCGCATCGTTAGCGATATGGGCATAGACAAGGATGTTGGTGTCTATGAATGCTCTATCGTTCATGGAGTTCATCGCGAGTGAATATTCTGAAATCGTCCAAGTACACCGGCTTGTCGATGGCGGGAAGTCGCCCATCCCATACTTTTAGTCCGTCCGCCATGTGAATATCCACATATTCCAACCCACCGAGCATTTCCAGCAAAACTTCAGCCTTGCGGTCGTCATAAATCTGTATCACCACATTTTTCATGGCCTATCTCCTTTTGAACTGTGCTTACCGCACCCTCCCGTCTATTTCGCCCCTAAACCGCGCCCTGATACAGTTGGGCCACGACCTCGGCGACGAGTTGATCTTGCCAATACACCCAGCCTGTTGCCTCGCGGAACACGTCATAGGCCAGGCCATTTTCGGCCCGGATGGTCAATGGCGCTGTAAAGGGTAGGGCGCTGGTGTGAAAAACCGCTTTTTTGATCGCCACCAGCCAGCCGTTTTTATCGGCATTTTCGCCGTGGGCGCGCATCAACCCCCAAATGTTGGAGATGCCGATGGTCTGCGCCACCAGTTCGACGCAGATGAGCGGCGAAACACCGGTTGCTGTCGCCATCGGCCAACTCGCTTTGACCAGGGTCTCGGCGATGGCGTGCTGCTCATCCACTGCCAAAACGGTGTCGAGGAGCAGCATGGCGTCGCGGTGCGGCAGCAGATCCGCCGGGCTGATGATGGAAACGGGGCGGGTTTCGTTCACGGAGGCTGGAGAAGTTGACGCCAATGCGCATGGTTGTGGGATAAAAGTCGGGAAGCGGCTATAGTAGCTGGTTTTTTTCCCTTTGTATCCTTTTTTGTGGCTCTTTTCAGTCTGGCTGCCCGCGTGCCGCCTTTCCTTTACTTCATTGTATGAGTGATCGCATGAACGAGCTGATCGGCGAGTTGAAGAAAAAATTGATCGTCCTGTTGAATCTCAGCGACGTGACCCCAGAAAGTTTTGACGAAAACGCCCAGCTTGTCGGTGGCGAATTGGGTATTGATTCCATCGACGTGCTGGAAATGGTGGTCATGGTCGAAAAAGACTACGGCGTGATCATCAACAATCAGGAAATTGGCAAGGAAGTGTTTGCAACGCTCGCCAACCTGGCCCGCTACATTGAACAGCACCGGAGGCGGACTTGAAGCCGGTTTACATTGCCGGCATGGGCATCATCAGCCCGTTGGGCGTCGGGTTAGCCGCGACCGAAGCGGCGCTCAGGGACGGGCGCAGCGGCATCGGCGACCTGACGCTTTTTTCTTTGCCCAAAGCCGACCGTCTGCCGGTCGGTGAAGCCGCTGATTTGCCGGCGGATTCAGGCAATTCCAGCCTCCCGCGCTGCCATCGGTTAGCGCTGGCTGCCGCCGCTCAGGCCATGGCCGGCTGTGCTCTCGTCCCGGAGGCGGTGATTGTTGGCTGCACCACCGGCGGCATTCTTACCAGCGAAGATCATTTATGGAATGATGATTTTTTTACGCGTGAAGATAACGACATAACAGAAAAATATAAAGAAAAATATCGTTATCATGGCCTGACCACGGTTGCTGAGGATATCGCCGCCAGCATCGCTTGTCGTGGCCCAGCGCTGACCGTCTCCACCGCCTGCGCTTCCGGTGGCGCCGCCATCGCTTTGGCTCTGGCTCTGTTACGTTCCGGCAGGATGGAAACCGTACTGGCTGGCGGCGTCGATTCACTGTCGCGGCTGACCTGCTTCGGTTTCCATTCACTGCAACTGGTGGATGCCGATGGCTGTAAACCGCTCGATATCGGGCGCCGTGGCATCAATGTCGCCGAAGGCGCCGGTTTTCTACTCCTGACTACTGAAAAACCTCGAAATGTGTTTGCAACAGTTGCTGGCGCTGGCTTGTCCTGCGACGCCTACCACGCCTCGGCGCCGCATCCGGATGGCGAAGGGGCGCGGACGGCGATGGCGGCGGCTTTAGCCGACGCTGGCATCGGGCCAGAAGATATTGATTACATCAACTTGCATGGTACTGGCACGCCGGATAATGACGCCGCCGAGGCCAAGGCGATTCGGGCACTTTTCGCCACGCCGCCGCCGCTGTCGTCAATCAAAGGCGCCACCGGCCATAGCCTGGCCGCTGCCGGTGGCATCGAGGCCGTGGTCGCGGCGCTGGCCGGGCGCGCCGGCTTCATCCCTGGCACCACCGGCTGCCGCCAGGTTGACCCGCAATTGGGTATTGTAGCGGTGCTGGCGCCGCAAGTTGGAATCGCGCGTCGCGTCTTATCCAATTCCTTTGGTTTCGGCGGCAACAATGCGGCATTGGTTATCAGTCAGGTTGATGATGTTGATGATGATGATGCGGCTTTGACAAGCCGGCAGCATAGCGAAAACATTCCGAAAAATTTTCTCGCCGTGCATGGTTTTTCTTGTCTGATCGGTGTCGGTGGCCTGGAAGCGACCATGGTTCGGCTCACAGCGGGTGAAAACGTTGCTGGGCAATTGCCAGAGGCTGAACTGTGCCAGGCGATGCCGCCACGGGCGACGCGGCGGCTGGGACGGCTGGCTAAACTGGCACTGACTTTGGCGACCGATGCCGTTTCTGAGCAACAAAAAATTGATTCTATTTTCTTTGGCAGCGGTTGGGGCGCCTTGGGCGAAACCTATAATTTTTTGCGTGGCTTGGCCGAATCGGCGGGCCAATTCGCCAGCCCCGCCGATTTCGTCGGCTCGACCCACAACAGCGCCGCAGGCCGCCTCGCCATTCATTTCCAGGCCAAGGGGAAAAATCTTGTTTTTTCCGGCGGCGATTATTCCTTCGAGCAGGCGCTCTTGGCCGCCCAAACCATGCTTGACCCGGCGGAAACGGCTTTGCTCGTGGCCGCCGATGAGGGCCACGCCCGTTTTTCGCCGCTCTTCGATCCCTCGATTGAGCCGGGCGCGGCCTTGGCTGACGGCGGTGGTGCCTTCCAGATCAGCCGCGAGAGCGCAGGAGCGAAGTGTCTGATCCGCCTCGATTTTTATGGTCGTGATGGTGACAAAATGCAGGAGATGTTGTACGCAGCTCTGGGCGGCAAGGAACGGATAGTGACGGATTACGCCGCTATTTTTGTTGGAATGCCTCGGGTGGGAGAAAAGCAGGCGGCGCGGCAACTGACGGAATTTTTGGCGCAAACCGGCGATATGCCCGTTTGGCAGCACCGCGGGGCGCTCGGCGAATTCGCTTCGGCGCAGGCGGTGGCGACGGTGGTAGCGGCGGTCTGCGTTGAAGCGCGTCGTATTCCCGGCGCTCTGGTCGGTGGTGTCGATATTGTTTTGGATGAGGGTCAGAGAATCCTGATTTTAGGACTGGGTGAGTATGTCACGGCGATGAGCCTGGCCGTTTTATAGGTCTATGCGCGAAGTATGGAGATACAGTTGATTGAGTTGCTGCTTTTCTATAAATTTTCACCTTTTAAGTACGACTGAAAAAGATACTCAGGACTTTCGTAGTAAACACTACTGTTGAAATCCTCTATCTTTCGCGACAACCACGAATTATAAACTTCCGCAAGTATGTCAATTAACGGTTTTTTTTCTTTTTTATTAATATCAATAATTAAACGCTTATACACTTTTCCAATATCCCAATGAGTTGGTATCGAGTATTTCGCGCTTGCGATATTGTCAAATATTCCGTTTCCCATATTGTGTTTTTCTATTAACTCAAACGCCAATTTATCCATATTTTCACTGTGGTACACATCGGCGAAGTCAAAAATATGCTGTAAATCATCTTTTCCAATGGCATTTACAACCACATTGCGGTGATTTTTTGTTTTCCTGCTTATGAATTCAATCAAAGAGCAGAGGAAAAACAAATTATTCGCGCTCTTATCTTCTCTGCCCGTCATAATTATTTGATTTTGTTATAGTCAATAAATCGTAAAGTTTTTAATGCTTTTTCACTACAAAAGCAAATTTGTTGTGTCGGGCGTTTGAATTTTGCCAAAACCCAAAACTGTTCGCGAGTAAGTATGCCGTCGATAAAATCGGATATGTAGTTGTAAATTTGGTCATTGGCCATCGCGCCAATGACAATGTCAAAATGGTGCTTGCCACCTGAACGACACGCAACAATAAAATCAAGCCATTCTTCCGTCATTTCTTTGAAAAAAAGCGTACTAAGATTGTCATCAGGCGTATATTCATAAACAGAAACAACGGCTATATCGTAGCGGCTTGCCCAGCGGACGGCTTGTTGTTCCAATTCGGTACAATAAAAGCCCTCTCCAAAATCTTTTGGAAATCTGCTTTTTAGAATTTGAGGCATTTCAACTGCCGAATAACCGCCATGATATATTTTCATAACACATTGATTTTATTGCTCTGCAAAAGTACATAATTATGCTTTTTGTTGGTTGCATCCGTCGCTTACCGCTCGTTGGCTGCTGGCGTTTTTTGTCCGATTTTTCCTTGCTTACTGTTCATTCAAACTTGTCATTTATTTGTACAAAGTTATCATATACCCCACAAAAACCGAAAGCAACAAAACTCCTTCCCAACGTATTATTTTTCCTCTCGAAAGTGGTAGCATTGTCAGCAACAACAAAATGGAAATTCCGAGAAGCCACAGCATATCGTAAATAAACAGTGTGTGGTTGGTTATATTTACGGCACGAACAGTTGTTGTAAGTCCAAGCACTCCAACGATATTGAAAAAATTTGAACCAACGATATTGCCAATCGAAAGGTCTGCTTCTTTTTTAAATGCTGCGACTAATGAAGTTACCAATTCGGGCATACTTGTCCCGACTGCAACAATAGATACAGCAATAACTCGCTCGCTAACACCCCATAACAACGCCAACTCGCAAGCGCCGCGAACAAACCACTCGGCACTGAAATACAGTCCAACAACGGCTGCCAAAATCATCAACACCGCTCGCAGGGGCTTCATAGTTGCTTGTACGGTTTCTTTGGTGTCTGCGTTTTTTCTTGATTGGACAATAGACTCTCCTGTAAAAGTTATCAATATGATTAGAAAGCAAATGCCTTCCAAACGACCAATTATTCCATTGTAGCCGAAAACGAGCAACAATAAAGTCACAAAAAACATAACCGCCACATTAAAGCCGATTGCTTTATTGCGAACGGCAAGCGGACAAATTATCGCAACTGCCGCCAAAATACATCCGATATTGGCAATGTTCGACCCGATAACGTTTCCGAGTGCAATGTCGGGCGAGCCGTCCAAAGCCGCCTTGACACTAATGAATATTTCGGGCGTGGAAGTTACATAAGCCACAACAGTCAAGCCGACTACAAGAGTACTGATTTTAAAATGACGCGCAAGCTGAACGCTGCCTGTAACTAAAAAGTTGCCGCAAATTATCATCACAATAAGTCCTAAAAATAGCCAAAAATATGCTGTCATTCTTTTTTATTGTTATTCATTTTTTAAACGTTCATTCCTGCGTTTTATTGTCCCACTGCGCTGTCGCCCGCTTGCAGCCAACGGGATGGCGGCTTGGCGTCAGCGGCGGCTTCCAGTAAAAGTTATGCGTGGGTACTACCTTTCAAATTACTACTACTCTTTCATGCGGGGTACTGCCGCCGTTGCGCCAAACCGCTCGTTATCTGCTGGCATTCTACCGAGAGTGTTGTCCGTTCCACTACTTTGTCGGCTTGTACTCCATTGTCGGTATGGTTCTCAATTCTTCGACTTTGTTGTCTTGCACTTCGTTGTCGGTACGGTAGTCAATTCTGTTACTTTGTCAGGCTGTACTCATTTTTCAAGTCGTTCCAGAAAATAGCCTTGAAGAAAAGATAATTAAGATAATTAAGAAAACTGTCATTACCCATCCAATGACTGTTCTTGGCCAAATTTGCATTTTTCCAGGAGGATAATGAGGCCGATTTCCGGAAGTCAATATCACAAAATGTTTTTCAAAAAATTGTCGTAAATTCATATGTTTAGATTTTAAATTTATCAATCATTCAATTTAATTATTTCAATTACAACATATTTCAATTCTCGTTATATGCTGGCATTCTTCCGAGAGTGTTTTCCGTTACACTACTTTGTCTGACTGCACTCCATTGTCGGTACGATATTCAATTTCACTACTTTGTCGGCTTGCACTCCATTGTCGGAACGGTACTCAATTCCACTCCATTGTCGGCTTACACTCCATTGTCGGTATGGAGAGTTTTCACCTAAACAGAGATAGAGCGACTGCTTGATATTGTGAGAAGATATCTGGGGATGTAAGAGCATTCCAGAGTTTGATAGATAAATCGACCATTTCAGATTTTTTTGAGACGACTTTTG
>Ga0209629_10001148_pt1 | contig 16135 bp, 38 predicted proteins | sample TergutCu122P5_FD_187286 | JGI IMG/M metagenome (GOLD analysis project Ga0209629, IMG submission 187286) | Cubitermes ugandensis P5 segment gut microbial communities from Kakamega Forest, Kenya - Cu122 P5 (SPAdes) (version 2) | ecosystem: Host-associated > Arthropoda: Insects > Digestive system...
TTTGGGAGGATATTATATGACGCTTAAAATTAAGGATAGCGACAAATGTACGTTTACCATGAACGACGTAGTGGATATAGTAAAATTTACCTCCACTGACGGCAATAAATACACGCGCTTTATGTTAAAGTCAGGAGCTTTTAGCACGTATGAAAGTGCCAAGATCAAGAAAATAGGCATAGTTATAACTGAAATTAAGACTGTAGAATAACTCCAGTCTGGACGGCAAATATAAAATATGGGAGGATTTTACATGACAAAATATCAGGTAGTATATGGGTATAATTGCGATATAGTCGAGATTGACGAGCCTACTACTGATTACCAATATATAGTTGATACGCTTGTTGATAGGCTGGAAGCCGCTGGAAATACCGGCTGTTTTGTGGACATAGATAAATGTCAAGGTTATTCATACGACGAGTTCAGTTTCGTATATTACGAAGACGAGTATGTAATAGCTGGTAATCATTGCCTAGCTTTATATCACGGCGGCAATTTCCATATTGAGGAGGTCGCGTAATGAAGGACTGGATCGACGAATATATGGAGTTGGCAAGAAAAGTCAGGGAGGAGATGGAATTATCATGAACCTAATATTGGTAATTATACTTGTCGCGTCAATGAATAGCGCGAATAATATCCGCACAATGGGAGGATTTGTAACGGAAGTCAATAGTGAATACGTTTGTATCACAACGGAGGACGAGAACGAATGGATAATCGACAATGACAGTCAATGGAATATGGGAGATATTGTAATAGTGATATTTGACACAATGGATACGGATAGCATATATGATGATGAAATAGTACATGTTGTGGCAACTGGTGGAAATTGGCTGGGTTCGATTCCCAGCCTTGCCATTCGGAACAAAATATAATATAATCCTAAAATGGGAGGAATAACCATGCTAAATAATAGCAAATTACAGAACGCGATCAAGTTATCCAGTAAAATCCAGGCGTATGTACCCGCCACAATGCACGATCAACCTATTGACAATACAGAATACGTTGATAGGATCGCAACCATATTTAGCCAATGTTTTGGTGGGGCGACGTGTACTGAAGCATTAGGGTTATGGTTAAGCGGCTCCGTTGGATTGATAAGAGAACGTATAACAATAGTATTCGCGTATTGCACAACAGATCAATTAAAGGAAAACATTGACAGAGTGGTCGATGCAATGGAAACGCTTAAAACGGATATGCAACAGGAAGCAATCGCACTGGAAATAAATGGAGAGATGTACTTTATCTAAAAGAGTAAAAACAAAAGCCTATGTAAAAATATTACATAGGCTTTAACTATGCCAAAAAAAATATGGGAGGATATAACAATGACATACTCTTTAATAAACTATTTTGATGTTTGGGGAAATGAAATAGATGGATGGGAAATAAACGACCAGTGCATAGAAAAAACTGGAATAGAGATTCCCTATGAAATGGATAACGATCAAATATTAAACATGCTTAAAAGGATAAACTTTCTAAATTCCGCGGTAACAAATGACTATTTTGAGATAACAAATTATGGAGAACTAGTAGAAATAAATGTGGCGGAAAATGGTTGTCCGATATGCGCTTTGATGGAAGAAATTGTTTAAGACACAGGCAGTAGTTAAGACTCGCTGAAAACAAAAAATGGAGGGTTTATATATGTTTGGTTATGACAATACACTAAAAATAAAACTGGAAGCTAATAGCAATAAACATTTACTAAACGTTCAAGCTGGAAAAGAAAAACAATTATATAACATAGGGGATATTGTAAAAACAAATAGTAAATGTTCATATGCAATAGATAAAGCGGTTATAATTGATGTATACAATAACAACGGATACTATAACTACACTCTTAAATATAATATAAGCAAGCGAAAAACAAACACATATACTATACGTCAAATAGATATTTGGAGGAAAGCATAATGAAAACACAATATCATTTGTCACAGATACTAGATGAAAATGGAAATGTGTTAACCTTTGATCGTTGGCAATACAAACGATTATCAACAGTACAGAAATATGTAAAACAATTATATAGTCGTGATTCTTATAAAACGCTATTTAAAACAGCTAAAACAGTAACGATATATGAAACAAATTATGGATCGAAAGATGGTCCAAAAGTATGGGAAATGAACATAGCCGATCTATGAAAATAGATCGGCTTTATACATAGTGCATATGTAATTAGTATGCACAAAAAAAATTAAAGGGGATAGAGATCATGAAAAAGCTGGATGTATTATTGCAAGCTATAGAAAACAAAAAAGTAAAATCGGTATGGGAACGTGGAGTTAAAGAATATGCTAAAGAATTAATAAATGAATTGATAGAAAACAATGGTAACGATTATGAATTCTATGGATCTCCCGCCGACAAAAAATCATTACTTAATGGCGCCAATAACTGGAAAGAGTATTCATATGGCGGATGTTCACTAATATATGATAGAGATATTGCGGAAAGATTATCCAGCCTATCTGAATTAAAGAAAAATAAAAACGGCGAAAAAAAACCGAATAACCGTGAGTCATGGTTAGATTGTCAAGCGCGCGCTTTATCACAAGCGGAAAATATGATAGTTAGGATTGCGCAATAAACCGTCTAAATATAAAAACTGGAGGATATAAAATGAATATAGTAAAATCTATTGCAATTACGAAAGGCGATAGCAAAGATTATAAAGGTTATTTCATAAACGTTGAATACGAAAAAATTGATAATGAATATTTACTAGACACATTAGGGTTATACACCAATGAAACATTTTACGCTGACACAATGGACGATATGATACGTATACTAAAGAGTTTAAACTTATATAAATAATTATAAAACGGATAAAACGGATAAAACGGATAACTTGGAAGGTTATGGGAGGTTCGATTCCTCCCGTTATCCATTGCAACAAAATAAAAATCCAATAAAAGGGGATAAATTATATGAAAAAGTGCGATTTAGTTTATGAAAATAATGGCTTTTGGTTATGGGACGCTGAAACAAGTGAGATTATTACACACGTAAATGTTGGAAACATTGAGGATGAAATTGATTGGGAAATAGTAGAAAGCCAAGTTAATTTATTAGGATATACACTTTATGAAATGGAGGAAAACAAATAGTTAATCGGTTATACTCTATAATCTTGGGAGGAAATTAGTATGAAACCTTGGAAAACATTTAAGAAGATAGCAATTATTAGAGATTGCTATAACAATTATGCGGTATATGTTATACGTAAAAATAAAAAACCGTATCACTGGATCTCTGTTAGCAATAAACAAACCGCAATTGACGAAAGCAGATCGTTATCAAACAGTATAAAACAAATCTATTATAATTCTAGGAGGAATATTATATGAAAAAAGGAGTTAAACTTTGCCGGGAAAGCAATTGCTATTATTCAGTCAACATGTCCACAATATGGGATACGCTGTTAAGAAAAGCGGCGCATTATACAGATAATTATGCAAGCGATCTGTTTATTGATTACGAAACGGTTATGCGCTATATAAGGGAATATGAATTAGGATCAAGCAAACAATTCATATTCGGTATGCGACGCAATGGTATAGATCACGCCGAATTTGTATTCAACAAAGATAGCACTAAAGAACAAAACAGATATGGAAAGATTTATCAGCTTGACATTAAACCAGATAAAAGATTTGAATCAGATAACTATATTATGCTTGAGTTATGGGAAATAGAATACACTTACGGCGAAAAATACAAAGGGGAAACATGTACGTATGCACCAATTGATGATGAAAGTATGGAGGAAAACAAATGTCATACCGATTAATCTATAACGGTTATAAGGTAGAGTTTTTAGACAATGAGAAAGCGTGTTATGATTATATCGAAAACAGGATAAACGAATACAAAACCTTAACCCACAATTAATATACAATCATTCAGCAATGAATAAAACAGTAATCATATATCAATACAACACTGTATACTGTGAGATGTTCATGATTATAAAGCCTAACTAAATATTGTTAGGCAAAAAATTATACTGGAGGATTTATCATGTATATTGGTAAAATTATTTACAATAACAATTCTTACACATTAACAAAACCGAAAAATACTCAAGATATGAATTATCATTTATATGACAAGAACGAAAGAAAAGAATATCTAATAGATATTGAAAGCGTATGGAAAACAACGGATGATTTTGTCAATGACGATGCTTATATATTAGACATTGACTATGATAATCCTGATAACGCCGATATATTAAAAACAGATTACGCATGGAAAGTATTAGATATATAGGGTAAATGGTTGGCAGTAATTGGAAGGTTCGATTCCTTCCTTGCCCATGCAATAAAAAATAAAACTATAAAGGGAGGATATTATTATGAATCTTTACAAAGGTATGTTTAAGAGTTATAACATTAACGATTTGTCGGATAAAGCTAAAGAAAAAGCTTATTCAAACTGGTTAGCAAGCGAAACATATTACCCTTGGGGCGACGATAACGAACACACACTAAAAGAGTTTAGCCGGATATTCGATGTTAAGGTTAAAAGCTGGAGTTATGACATGAACACATACGATTATAGAATACAGGATATTGCGCACGATTGGAAATATGAGGAGGTTTCCGGCATACGATTGGCCGCGTATGTTTGGAATAACTATTCAAAGTATATCCTCAAAGGAAAATACTACAGCACAGACTTAAAATATATTGACGGAAAGGCTATTAATAAAAGCAGGCATAGCAAAATAAACCAATCGCTAAACGGCTGCAACCTAACCGGATACTATACGGATGATTGTATCCTTGAGCCTATCATTAAATGTCTGCACTATAAAGAAATGTTTAATAGTTATGAGGATCTTATAAAGGATTGTTTAGAAACATTCTTTCAAGCGTGCCAGAAAGAAGTCGAAAACTACTACAGTTATGAAAACTTTTTAGAGGACGCTAAATGCAACGAATGGGAATATGACATATATGGGAATAACTTTCACTTGCCGAATGAATTTATAGAGACAGCCTAAACATTATAGGCTGTCTCTACCTATCACTTTATGTTCTATATCCATAAAAAGACTTTTTAAAGATTACAATATTTATATTTTAGATAGTTATAAAATGTAAAATACCCCTATATTATTATTGGAGGATTGATAATATGAATGCAAAAAGAGTTTTAAATAATGGCAGAAATTTAAGAGATTCAAAAAACATAATAAATTTTTTAACTTGCCAAGGCTATAGAACGCCGCAATATATATGGGTAGGTTATTCAAATAGTGATATAGAATTTTATGATACAACAAAAAAAGGATTATTGAGCAAATTAGATAGAGACAACAGACTATTCAGAAGGGACATTAATTATGACTAAGAGATGGCAAGTATTGCAAAAAGAATTATTAGCCATGCTGCAATTAGGGGAGTCTTATACTGTTTATAATTGCGGCGAAACACAATTATCAGGTATCTATAAAGGCTATGAAAAAGGCCGTTATTTATTTGAATGTAATGACGGCTTATGCAAAGTAAACTTGCATAAAATGAAAGAACCAGAAGTTTTTATGGATATACCACTGTTTTAAGGGAGGTAATATAATGAATTATGAAAACATATTAACGTCAAATGATAAAGGCAACCTAGAAAAACTTAATAAAGAATGCAATTATGTATTCTCAAAAACAAGTTTACTAAAGATGATTAGGAAATATAGAAAAGCAAATATAGAAAACGATTTTAAAACAATGGCCGCAATAGATTATAGACTAACAGATTCTAATTTTCATACACTATGTAGTTTATTATCTATTGGCGAATACACTAAGGCAAACAAACATATTAATAACGAATATGCGGCTATGGATCTGCCGTTTTAATAATTATATAGAGAGGATAATTATGAGTAAATATTATATAACTTTTAGCGACGAAAACGATTTTCAAAAGACTTTATTAATGCCATGTCAAAAAAAAGACTTGGAAGATTTCTGGCAATGGGATTTAGAAGATTCTATCTATTTAGAATATACAACAGATAAGAACGGGGTTCGTATTAACTTCGATTTTGATTTTGATATCCGATCTTTTTATACTATGCTAGACTTGTTTGCGTTGAATGATATACTATGGATATTTGAGAGATCAAACAATCCTGAATTACTCTACGCATATGTTGAATATAGAAACGTTGACGGCCATAATCTAAACGACTTATATACATACCTAAACAATATTAACATTAAAAAGTATACCCTGCATAAACATATTTCTGATGCTAAACAATGGGGCGAATACTACGCAAAGCATTATTGCTATGAGGAAATCGATCCTAATGCTTTTCTCTATAACTTCATAGACTATAAAGCAATCGGCTATTACCATGAAGAGCGCGGCGAGGTATACTTCAGCAATTACGGGACACTGGAAATCAATTGAACATTGACACCGTATATGATACCATGATATAATAAAGCACGTAAAATATATGATAAAGTATTCCAATAAAAAAGAGGATAAACATTATGTTAGCTTATGTATTTATAGGAAATGTTCCAAGGGAATATTGGTAAGGTTGAAGTCTACAAACACGAAAAGGATGCTATATGGGCATGGTCTGACTTTACTGGAAAAGAATATTACGAAATGGATACAGATGGACTGCCGGTAGAGGGAATTGAGATTGTTAAAGGTACAGATTATGAAGGTTCTGCCGTATATGAAACGGAAATAAATTAATGGAGGATACTCATGGAAAAACAATTTAGGATAGACACACGATATAGTTTAATCGGCGGTTACGTAAAGACAACAAGCGTGACCGCCGCCGCTAATATTGCTCTTGAAAGAATTCGGGCAAAGGGTAACACAGACTTACCTAAACCAATACGCACAACCAAAGACCTTGCCGATTGTGCCATTACGGATGATAATAACAAAACAACCTATTTCAGACTATCATAGGGGAAGAATATTGACACCATATATAACACCATGATATAATAGAACAGGAGGTGATGATTCTGAGTTGGGATAAAGATATAGAGGATATACTAAAGCTGGATAAGAATTTACGGTTTGAAGATTTGGCAAAGGTTATGAAGAAAATGGGCTATAAACAGAATCAGCCTAAAAGCGGCAGCAGTCATTATACGTTTAGGAAGAAAGGGAAAATGCCAATAACAATTCCCAAGGCAACACCCATTAACAAAGCTTATGTAGAGATGGTTAGGGCTTCCATAATAGAATTTGAAAGTGAGGAAGATGATGACTAAAGATTTAGATTATTATATGGGATTGAATTATAGGGTAGAGGTCATAAAGGATATGGAGGAAGGCGGTTATACTCTCTCTTGTCCAGAATTAAAAGGCTGTATAACATGCGCTGAAACCATACAAGAAGGTTTTGAAATGATTGAGGATGCTAAAAAGTGTTGGTTCACCGCTTGCATAGAGGACGGAATACCGATACCAAAACCGAATGACACAGATCAATATAGCGGCCAATTTAAGATACGCATACCAAAGACACTCCACAAAACGCTTGCCGAGCAGTCGAAACAAGAAGGCGTTTCAATGAATCAATTTTGCGTGTATCTATTAAGCACGGGAGTAAACGCTGAATACAATCTTAAGTAAGGGAATGGGCAAATAACCTATTCCATTTATTTTGCCAAAATTTAACGCTTGACCGCCACCTTACGAGGTGGTATACTATTTATAGAAAGGAGGTGGGGACGTGGAACTGGATATAATCCGCAAAGTCATTCAGATTACAGCATACCTGGCGATGGCAATCTACTGGATACGCCGCAATCTGAAAGACAGCGGGAAGAAGTAAGGCAAGGGGAGCAATCCCCTTCCTTATATCCAGTATACCACATATATCTATGAAAAGCAATCTATCGTTACAAATCCCTTGCTTAATTTTATGCGCGTTGCCATTCTTGGAAACCAATTACAAATCAATAAACGCGCTGGATATTACCGTTATGGCTTTGGCTGTTATTGCCGCCGTTGCTGTGGTAAAAAACATTTTATCCCAAAAAGACTCTCATGAACGTTCGGGATATTAGAATCAAAGCAGGGTTAAGTGTTCCAGCATTATCCAGAGCTTCAGGCGTGCCTATCAGGACTATTGAGAACATAGAACGATCTAACAAATGTCTGGTGGACACGGCTATAAAGCTTTCGGATGCGCTCGGCGTAACGCTTGATGAATTATGCAGGTCAAAAAGAGTAGGCCAATAACCTACTCTTTTTTTATTAATATAATAATATATACATACCTTATAAATTTATAGGGATAAAAAACTAAGGGGGTTATTAAATGTATAAATTCTTATTTAAAACAAATAAGGACGAAAGGGATTGCGTGGCTTACATTGATGTAAATATTTTGAAAGCAGATCCGACATGTATTGATAATCATTACAATATCAATGGCGCCAACTATTCAATGAGTTTAAAGCCTGAATACAGTTACGCCGATCTAACCACAATCTTGTCCGAAAACGAATTCAATATGTTGTGCGCTGGTAAATCCAGCCAAACTATTATTGATAAGCTGAACAGCAAAGATAATGAAAAGTTATTTGAGCAGGTTCAGCAGGAAGAAATAAAAGCAATCCAAGACGAGTATTGTTTAAGTGAGGATGACGTAAAAGAGATTTTCAATTACTATTATTTACCCTATAGGGACAGAGGGATCATATCATGCGTATTCGATTCAATTGAGGACGCTGGACATGAGGAAGCTTTCAGCCTTGGGTACGCATCAGAAGAAAATGAACGCTGGTTTAACTTTGAACAATTCGGAAAGGATTTATTGGACGGAGATTCTTATTATGAGTTATCAGACGGCTCAATAGTTTATCTGAATTATTAAGGGGACTATAAATATGTATAACTTTCCTGATCTTGGTTTATTAAACGATTCTATGGCCGTAAACGATTCCGATGATATTAGCATGGAGAAACTGCAAACGATTCTTGATAGCTTTAAGATACCGGCCATTGTACAGGGTTTTGTCAAAGGCTCAAGGGTCACGCAGTACGAATTAAAACTAAACATTGGCGTGCCGATAAGCAGAGTCAAAAAGTATTTAGATGATATAGCCTTATGGTTAGGTGTTGATTCCATAAGGCTTATTTCTTTGCCTGATAAGTGTGCTATTGGTTTGGAGGTCCCAAACAAAACAGTCGAAACGATTTGTATAAAAAGCATAATTGAATCGGATGCCTTTAAACAATCACACAAACAGATTCCTATAGGCATAGGGAAAACAATCTCCGGCGAAACGGTTGTCGGTGATATTGCTGACATGCCGCATATGTTGATCGCCGGCGCAACGGGGTCTGGCAAAAGCGTATTTATAAACACACTGATAACCAGTATATTATATAAGGCTACACCAGAAGATGTTAAATTCCTAATGATAGATCCTAAGATGGTTGAGCTATCTGGATACAATGGCATTCCCCATTTGTTGGCTCCGGTCATCACGGCGCATGAAGGCCGCTATAATAAAGCATTGTCCGCGCTCAAATGGGTTGTAAACGAAATGGCTATGCGCTATGATAACATGGCTATGGAGGGCGCAAAGAATATCAATGAATATAATCAGGACAAGGCCGAAAAGATCCCTCGTATTGTGGTTATCATTGACGAATTAGCGGACCTTATGTTGTCGGATTTAAAGGATCAGATTGAGTATATGATAAGCAGGATCGCGGCGATGGGCAGGGCGGCTGGCATACACCTGGTTGTTGCTACACAAAGACCTGACGCTAAGGTTTTAACCGGATTGATTAAGGCAAACATACCCACAAGGATAGCGTTCATGGTATCGACATCTATCAATTCAAAGATTATTATTGATGATACCGGCGCTGAAAACCTTTTAGGCAAAGGCGATATGCTCTACCTGGATAAAGGAAAACCGATTCGGATACAGGGCGCGTATATCTCCAACGAAGAAACAAAACGAATTGTGGAAACAATTAAGGGCGGCGTACAATACAATGCGGATTTAATAAATGCGCTATCAGATAAACCAATAAGAACATTTACACCAGTAACCAGCCTATATTATAAGGCTTCATAAGGAGGGGGCATATGACGAGCTATACATTGCCAGGATACCATACAAGGGGCAGAGCGGAAAGAATAAAAAAGATATTGCAAGGTCATACCTATATGAGTTTTATTGTTGAGTATGGCGGCGTCGCGGATAACATTGAAATAGTTATCATGACAAAAAGGGAGGACACGACAGAAAAAGAATTAATGGAAATGGTATTATTTTATTTGTTGGCTGAAGTATCTAAATACAACCTATAGGAGGAATAAATTATGGCAAAAACAATTTCAGTATCTGACACACTGACAGGCATTATGAAAAGCATTAACCAATACTTCACTACAGAAAAGAAATTATATCAAATAGACAATACCGAGTATAAAATTATCAGTACGGACGATTTATCTCTCAATCGGTTCCGTGTGTTTTATCGGAACGGCAATTACAGCTTCATACAATATGTAAAGGCGGTGGCATAACATGGTAAGACAAGAATTGAATTATTTGGAAGAACTTCACTCCATGATGGACGGCAAGCTGGCTCCAAAAGATATTGCGGCGCATGTTGAACACCTAAAGCAAAGAATAATTCAAATAGATACGTTCATTGAGGGCGCCGGGGAGTCTCCGACCGGCGCGATGGGAAAGATATGCAAGCAATTCAGCGAGCGCAAGGCATTCTTTGAGAGATTTATCGAATGGGCTGAAAAGGCTTGAAATATGTTTTGATATATGGTATTATAGTTATATTAAATAATGGAGGAAATAAAAATGTATAAAGAATATAAAATGTTTGAGCGGGATCATATTTATGACTTTACATTTGAGTTAGAACAAGACATTTCCGTCGCGGAAAAGATAATTAGCAAGATTCCAGAGGAACATATATTAACATATCAAGACCTTGGCACAATAGAATTTTATGTTGGTGATGACAGTAATTTTATCGGGCATGATTTAATCAAATGGCTCGGTACGGTATATCACAAGGGCGCGACTATACGTGATAGTTTATTAGAGATTTCAATTGAAGACAAAGAATGGACAGCGCGCAGAAATAAAGATTTAAACAGTATATATTATCGAATGATAACCTTTAATGAGGATGCGCAACAGGCAGCTATAGATTATTTGCAAAACGCCATAAACGATATGAAAAAGTTATTAAGAGATTGGGAAACAGAAATCAAAGAGGAGAGCGATAAAAAGGAAATCCGCAAATCAAGCGTGACGGTTCTAAATGAGTATAAATATGTTAAACCCCGCGGTGGAGAGAACGGCGTTGATGGTTATTGCGACGCTGATTATAAACTAAATGAAACAGGCGAGGTTGTGCGGTTCATTTCTCGCGATGTGTTTGATTTTGGTGTACTTAACTATCCCCAACGGCTAGATAAAACAGATGATATATTTAACAAATCAACTTGGACGAACACGGAAATGGAAATCCTGGCATGGCTTGCCGAGTTTGGCAAATTTCATGGCATACGAATGTAGAAATGGAGCGGTAAAATTAAAAAAGCTCTCATTGATTTGAGGGCTTTTTATGAATATTGCAATGGTGCGTATAAAGATTTTATGCTTGACTTAATCTAGCTGAAGAGTTATCCTTATAAAAGAAAACAAATAATGAGGGGTGTGTATATGGACAAGGAGGATCGTATCTTAGAGATTCTTGACAAACTAATAACTGGTCAGGCGAAACTGGAACACAAAAAAATTCCTTTGACATAAACGAATTACAGACACGCGCCGTATAATTATTGGGAGGCTTAATTAATATGAAAACAATCGTTGATAAAAAAAGCATTACAAAACAAGAAGCCATTGATACATTATTACAATACGGCTTCACAGAATTGCCTTTAGACAATCCAGGATCAATCAGCTTTATGACCGGCCCTCAGCATTGGATGGCATATGTGTCGTATAAAAGGTATGTGGATCGACCGGAAGAATACTTTGTTCAAGTGCGTTCAGATTAAATAATTAGGGGGACTATTCTATGGGTAAAGATGTTCTTATAACTGATAAAGAAAAACAGTATGATTGGAACGATATATTATATTACATGAAAAAGAAAGACAATAGGATTGCTGAAGAACTTATCAATGACGGATGGGATTCAGGCTTCGTTCATAATGCTCTATCACGCATGATAAAACTATATCTGAATCGCAAGAACGCGATAGATGTTATTATAAAACTCTATGACAAAGGCGAAATGGAGTACATCAATATCACTAATGTTATAGGCGAACAAGCGTTAATAAAAGAAAAAGAATCACTATCTGAAGTACAAGTTTTCATGGCAAACAAACTAATTGGAACGCCTTCATATGATAAAATTGATTCTTTAATTTACTCTCTTTATGATGACATAAATAGAAGGGCGATAAATCATTTGCTAAAGAGATACAACAAAGCATTGTTAGAGTTGTTAGGGCATGAAAATATTGATGACAAAATGATAGAGTTAGAAACACCATATACAATATAGTTCCCTGCGTTGCAGGGATGACCCTTAGTATTGTTATTATAACAATCAAGAATTAAAGTGTTCCCCGCGATGCGGGGTTTTTATTTACGAAAACATTTTGAGCAGAATATTATTTATAATGAACTTTGATGGAGGAATCGGCATGAATATAGAATTCCTTGGCTATGACAACGGTGATTTATCAGTCAGCACATGCGGCAGGTATCGAATTATTAAAACGACTTGGCGCAGGTGGCCTGAGAACCTTTATATTGCGCAGGTTATATTGCCTCTAAGCGGTTATGCGCTTGATATTTCTGAACCTATAAGCTTCGTGGATTGCTGTAATTTATGTATGAAGCATAGGGAGCATTGCAAAATTGATTTCTCTTTAGTTGTCACAATAGCAAATTATGAAATGGTTAAGGGAGGGGCATTATGAATAGTTGCCTAAACGTAATTGAAGTCCCTTTCGTGTCGGTATGGGACGGCGGTACTGAAGTTGAATCGACGGCCAATGTTAACATTAAGACTGGCGAGGTCACTGATATAAAAGTTGTTAAGTGTTCAGATGATATAATTCTATGTGATGAGCAGCATATTCTTATGAACGGCGAAATAGTTTATGTCTATGAGGACGAAAAAGGCTATGAATACTGGGCAGACATTAAAGGTGAGTACAATAACTAAGCAGAGCGATATATTGCTCTGCTATTTATATTCTTTAAAAACAATTTAAGGAGGACTATTATCCATGGAAAAAGCAAACGGGATTTTAATGGAACTTGCCCAGTGCACCGGGACAGAGCGGTATCACACGAACGGCAGACATCCGAGCGCCGTATATACAGACGGCATTAAAACTATGGCCGATCTTTGCGGCGCGTATTGGTTCATTGATTTGGTGTTTTCATATCAGTACGGTCGAGTCGCCCATGAATGGTTTCAAATATGGATGCTTAAAAAACAGCCTGATGAAACGTGGGTGGCTACGATGAAAACAGATACCAATCAACCGCCAATGCTTACACAGGCAATAGACTTTAGCGACTTCCCACTAGATCATTTTGAGTGTTATTTTATCGACAATGTTATGTTGCTGAAAAACGAATACTAAGGGGGACATAATGCTATTATACGCTGTATACACTCCAGCCAAAATAGACAACCGACATAGAGAAAAGGTTTTTGCGTTCGCTTCTATTGAAAGCTTTACCCATGCCATGAAGGAATATAATAAAGACGGCGCCATATTGATGCCGGTCGAATATGATGACATAAAAAACGCTGGCATAGTAACGCTTCTTACCTACGATAAAAACAAAATGAAGTGTATTGAGGCAGGCAATGTTTTCCCAAGCTGGAATTCCATGCGGGATTCATGTGATGGTAAACAGATTGAGATACATTTGGTCGAGAAGACCGCCGACGAAAAGATTGTAAAGGACGTTAGATACCCGTAATTTGAATATTATTTCCAGCACTAAAGATATGCGGACGAAATGCCGATAAAACATATAGGCAATAAGAGGTAATCAATGGCATTGACGCCTATCAGTATCTATTAATAGATTTCATAAGGGGGACATTAACTATGACATTCGATGAAGGCATGATAGAATACGAAAAAAAGATGCGCTCTAAAAACAAGTCAGATAATACTATCAAGAATGTTAGGAATACGTTGCGGATGTTTAAAAACATTTACAGCTATAATGATTTGTCCGAAATAAACGCTAGTATCTCTTATGATTACCCGAACATATTAAAAGAGCGCGGCATATCGGGCGCGTCCTCCAATGTTTATCTCAATCGTGTAAAGAAATTCCTTGATTTTTTAAAACAGCATGGATATATGGAAAAGGATATTGGTTCCCTTATAAGTTTGATTCCGAAAGCGGACGCGGACATTCAGGTTGGCAAAAAACAATTTAAAAATGAGCGCGGCGAGGTCGGAAGGATCTTAACGAAAGAAGAAATATCAATGGTAAGAAAAGCCGCCCGGATTCTCTATCCTGATGAACCAAAGTACGCGTTAATGATTGAGTGCTTATTGGTCGGCGGGTTTAGAATAAGCGAGATATTAAATTTTGTGTTTAGCAATATAAACCTTGAGACTGGTTGGGTAAAGATATTAAGGAAATGCAATAGGGTCCATCAATTTTACTTAGGTTGGCCGGAGTTGGTCGAGCGCGTGCGCCGTTACTGTTACGTAAACGATATTACAAATGAAAATGATTTATTATTCCCAAGAAAATCTAATAAGACATTACCTATGCCTTATAGTACAATCACCGGCATTTTTAGCAAGATATTTGATGCCGCTGAATTAGAATACGGAAAAGAACACGGCGGATTTACGACACACGATTTTAGGCGGACGTGCGCTTCAATGCTTCATGCCAATGGCTTAACCGTAGACGAAATAAAAGACATTCTAGGGCACAAAGACATAAAAACCACGGCTGGATACATTACGCCCGTTGTGAACGAGGGCAAGGTTGAGAGACAAAAAATCGCGGTCGGCAGCGCATTCTATACTATGTAAATAATCGTTAGAAAGAGGGGCATAATTATAATGCCCCTCTTATTTTTTTTAGAAAGGATGTGAGATGATATGCGTTTCTACAATGAGGAATACAAAAAGGAATCATTAAACTACAATGTGCATAAAAGTTATGTAACATTATTCAATAAATCATATAAATATGAACAAAAATATCATAAAGATTTATTTGATTTCAATGAAGATGAAGCAATGGAATTATTGTTAAGCTATAACCAGCGTTCAATCCGCAGCCTATCAAATATCAAGGCCGTGTTTGCCACGTATACGAACTGGGCTATCGGAAAAGGTCTAACTCTGTCGAACACTAATATATGGACAACCATAACCCTAGATAGTACAATGGTTGTCGATAAGGCAAGCAATACCATGATAAGGGACAGAAAAGAATTCCTCCGGCTGATTAACGCATACGTCGATCATCCATATCGGAAGCTCGTGTTATTCATGCTCTATGAGGGGTTCATGGGGCCGCAGTATTCAGAGATTCGTTTCGCGAAAGATTCTGATTTAGATATGAACAAGAAAACCCTTCATGTCGTGCGCGATGGCAAAGATTGTTACCTGCCAGTGTCAGACGAATTTATAAGGGCGTATGAAAGCTCCCTTAATTCTGATTTGTTTGACAAGCAAGGTTCTCCATATTTAATCAAGAATCGGGTGAAGGGGCAGGCTATATCTTCAAGCGTTGTGAATAAATATGTCTATCATTTTATAGATGCTATTGCCCTAAAGACAAGACACAGGCCGGAGTACACATCTACGTCAATATGGAAGTCCGGCATGTACAATTATATCCGGCAACAGGAATTAGAATATGCGTTTTTAACCAACGATATATTATCAGCCTGCGCAAAGAGGTACGGATATAGTATAAATAAGGTGCATTTGCTCCGAAAGGAATACACTTTATACAAAGAAACCTTTGGCATTGAATAAGGAAAGGTGGAATGCGTATGAGATTGGTTAAGTGATATGCTTATAATATCGCTA
>Ga0209629_10001149_pt1 | contig 16127 bp, 12 predicted proteins | sample TergutCu122P5_FD_187286 | JGI IMG/M metagenome (GOLD analysis project Ga0209629, IMG submission 187286) | Cubitermes ugandensis P5 segment gut microbial communities from Kakamega Forest, Kenya - Cu122 P5 (SPAdes) (version 2) | ecosystem: Host-associated > Arthropoda: Insects > Digestive system...
AAGCATTGATACTACTATATTTCTTCCGATTTTATCAAATAAAAATCTGTTCTATGAGGTTATGATAATTCTGATAATAACGGCGGCCGCCCTGTCGCTGCTATCCCTCCCGGAAGCCGTCATTCGGCCCCTGCAGGTCCGGGGTGACGGTGTATCATGTAGTGGCGGGGTTGTCGTATGGCGTGGAGTTACTGCGTGGGATTGCGGGTCAAGCCCGGGATGACAGAACGTTCGGCTTATCCTATTTTCGATTTTTACCAGAATTTGTACACATTCGCGGCCAAAGTAAATATCTTGTATATATATTGAGAACGTTTAAAGAAGGTGTGGGTAATGCCTATTTTCACAGGCTCGGGCGTTGCGCTTGTGACGCCTTTTGATAACGACGGCGTGAATTACGAGGTATTCGGCAGGCTTATAGATTTTCAGCTTCAAAATAAGACGGACGCGATAATCGTCGCCGGCACGACGGGGGAAGGCTCGACGATAGCCGAGGACGAGTACGGCGAGCTGCTGGCTTACGCGGTGAACCGGGTTGGCGGGCGCGTCCCGGTGATAGCGGGGACAGGCTGCAACAACACAAAAAGGGCTGCCCGGCTGATGAAGATAGCGGAAGGCTGCGGCGCGGACGCGGCGCTGGCCGTAACGCCGTATTACAACAAGGCGACGCAAAAGGGCCTGCTGGCGTATTATCAGGCCCTGCTGGACGCGGCGGATATGCCGCTGCTCGCCTACAACGTCCCGACCCGCACGGGCGTCAACATCCAGCCGGCGACGGCGCTGGAGCTCTCGAAGCTGGGCGTGGCCGGTTTGAAGGAGGCCAACGCCTCCATCGAACAGATAATGGAGCTGTTCCGGGTCTGCGCGGACAGGCTGGACGTGTTCGACATCTATTCCGGCTGTGACGAGTACGTGTTTCCGATGCTGGCGCTGGGCGCCAGGGGCGTGATATCGGTCATGGCCAATGTCATACCGGCGCAGACGCACGACATGGTCGCACATTTCATGGCCGGCGAAACCGCGCTTTCGCGCGCCGAGCAGTATAAATATTACCCGCTGATAAAGGCGCTGTTTCTGGAAGTCAACCCCATACCCGTCAAAAAAGCCCTGGAACTGATGGGCTTCGCGGCCGGCATACCGCGCCCGCCTTTGACGGAGCTGGAAGAGGGGCATATCGGCGCGCTGCTGGCTGAACTGCGCAAGCTGGAATTAATCTCATAGAATTCTCTTAGAATGGATGATGTGAATGTGCGGGATAGCGGGATTTTGCGATTACGGCGCGGATTTTCTGCCGGACGCCCCGGTTTGGCTGCGGGTGCTGAGGAACATGCGCGTATCGCTTGCACGGCGCGGCGCGGACGACTGCGGGGACTACCTGGCGCGTCATATCGGCCTTGCGCACACGCGCCTGGCCATACGCGATTTGGTAAAGGGAACGCAGCCGATAGTGCGCCGGCGCGGGGAATCGGATTACGTCATCGTTTATAACGGCGAGATTTACAATATCGACGAGATAAAGCCGGAACTGGCCGCCGCCGGGTACGCCTTCGAAACGTCCACCGACACGGAAGTCATCCTCTGCGCGTACATGCGCTGGGGGATGGAGTGCGTCCACAGGCTGAACGGCATATTCGCCTTCGCAATCTGGGACGGCGCGCTGGGCGAGCTGTTCCTGTGCCGCGACAGGGCGGGCGTCAAGCCGCTGTTCTATTCGGTAAAGGGCGGGGCGCTGGCCTTCGGCTCCGAGATAAAGGCGCTGTTCGAATACCCGCTGATCAAACCACGGCTCGACGCCGACAGTTTCCGCGAGATTTTCGCCATAGGCCCGGCGCGCACGCCCGGCCGCGGCGTTTTCAAGGGCGTGAACGAGGTAAAGCCCGGCCATTACCTCACGTTCTCCGCGAAGGGCGCGCGGGAAACGCGCTATTGGGAGCTGGAGAGCCGGCCGCACACGGACAGCCTGGAAACTACCGTGGAGACCGTGCGCTTTCTGACGCGCGACGCGGTCATACGCCAAATGGTCTCGGACGTGCCGGTGTGCAGCTTCCTCTCCGGCGGCATAGATTCCAGCATTGTCACGGCAATCGCGGCCGATTACCTAAAGCAAAACGGTTCCAGGCTGAACACATTCTCCTTTGATTTCAGGGAAAACGACAAATATTTCAGCTCAAACGCCTTCCAGCCGGAGCGCGACAAACCGTATGTGCTGAAAACGCTGGAATCCCTTGATGTAAACCACACGTTCCTCGAATGCGGCGAGGAGGAGCTCGCGGCGGCCCTGTACGCCGCCGTGGACGCCAAGGATCTGCCCGGCATGGCGGATGTCGATTCGTCCCTGCTGTATTTCTGCTCGCTGGTGAAGCGGCAAAACGAGGTCGCGCTGACGGGCGAATGCGCCGACGAGATATTCGGCGGCTACCCGTGGTTCTACCGCCCGGAGCTGACGCAGGGGGAGCTCTTCCCCTGGTCGCGGGATATGTCCGCCCGCACCGCGCTTTTATCGGACGAGTTCGCGCGCCCGCTGGAGCTTGAGCAGTACGCGCTGGAGCGTTACAGGGACTCGGCGGCCGCGGCGCCGCGCCTGCCCGGCGAAAGCCCGGAGGAGGCGCGGCGCAGGGAAGTCGCCTATCTGAATATCAAATGGTTTATGCAGACGCTGCTGGACCCCGGCGTCCGAACCTGCAAAACTTTTTCGCGGACAATTTTTATTCGCCTTTCCCGCCGAATATACTTCTCACTAAGCGATGTGCGAAGCCTGGTGAACGATAATGGCCGAAGAGCCGGAAAAGCCGGATAAGCTGGATAAAATAGAAATACCCCGGAAGCTGCAAGTCGAGATGTTGAAATTCTTTTTAAAAACTTCCGTGCCGCGCAGGAAAAAGCTCGAAGAAAAACCCGGGGGTGACCCCGAATAGAAACCGCCGTATATGTCAGGGTCAGCACGGAAGAGCAGGCGCAGGAAGGCTTTTCCATCCGGGCGCAGGTTCAGAAACTGCAAGACTATGCCCGGATAATGGAATGGGCGGTTTACAGGGTTTATGCCGACGAGGGCATCAGCGGCAAGGATATCAAAGGCCGCCCGGCGATACGGGAGATGATAGGGGACGTGGAGGCCGGGCGCGTGAAAAACGTGCTGGTGTTTAAAATAGACCGCCTGACGCGGTCTACGGCCGATCTGATTTATATGATCGACCTGTTCAACCGGCACGGCTGCGCGTTCAATTCCCTGATGGAAAGCATCGACACCCAAACGGCGTCCGGGCGCATGTTCCTGAAAATCATCGGCATATTCGCGGAATTTGAGCGCGAAAACATCGTCGAGCGCACAAAGCTGGGCGTGGAGCGCAAGGTGAAGGAGGGCTACTCCCTCTGCACGGCTATGGCCAGCTTCGGCTACGACAGGCGGGCCGGCCAGAAGATACAATCCGTAAACGAGGCGGAGGCCGGGACGGTAGCCGAGATTTTTGATATGTTCGTCTCCGGCGGGCTGACCCTGACGGATATCGCGCGGCGGCTCAATCTGCGGGACATAAAGACAAAGACAGACAAAACGTGGACATCCACAAAGGTGCGGCGGGTGCTGCAAAACTGCAATTATGTCGGAAGTGTCCGCCATCACGTGGCGGATAAGAAGCGGAACAAAACATGGGACGGCCTGCACGACGCGATCATCCCGCGTGAACTGTTTGACGAGGCCGCGGCAATGCTGCGCGCCAACCAAAAACATTCGCTCACCGACAGCCCGTCCGAGGATAAGTATTTCGCGGGCTTTTTGGTTTGCGCCAAATGCGGCTACAGGTTGAAAACCTACAACACGCGCAAGCGGCTGAAAAGCAAAACACAATACACCAGCGGCTATTTATGTGGCAACAGAACGCTCGGAGCCTGCGCCGCGGCCAGTATGAGCCACAAAAAGGCCGAGGCCGCGTTCGCGGATTACATATCGCGAATCGCCGACTTTGCCGCGGCAGATGACCCCCAGCTCACCGCGCCGCCGCCCAGCCGCCCCGATAACGCCGGCACAGTAACGCTCCTTGAAAACAAGCTGCGCGCGCTGGAATACAAAGAACACGAAACACTGGAATTATATGTCAGAAACGAACTCGACTTCGGCGAATACCGCGAGATGAAAAAGACCGCCGCCGCCGATAAACTGCTTATCCAGGCGGAGATAGACCGCCTGCAAGCCCTGTCCGAACCCGCCCCAGCGGCCCACGAGGATATCATCGCAAACCTGCGCGCCAACTGGGATTTATTGTCACAAGCCGAACGCCGCGCCTTCCTGAAAAAATTTGTGGACACCATCGAAATCGTCAGCGAAAAGGCCGAGGGGGAATTTTTTGGGAATGTAAGAATCGTAGATGTGAAGTGGCGGGAGGGGTAAAGAAGCGTCACTTGTGTTATTTGCTCGCGCAAAAAATATGCCGAAATCGCTTGCGGAATTCCAATATTTGAAGTATAATAAGAGTAAGGGTTGGGATTCTATGAAGCGGAATGTTAAGCTGTTCGATAAAATTGATAGTACTGACGGATATTCCGACTTATATAAGGAAAGACTCAAAGAAACATACGATTATTTCAAACAAAATGGATTTGAACTTAAAGAGCATGCTTTAAACCGCGTTTTGGGCCAAAAGTCAGGAAAAGGCAAGCACGTATTCTCAAAAGAGGAATTGCTTGCTGTTTTATCTAAAAGTCCAAATTATAAAGACGGGGATAGGATTGTCAAATATTATAATGGTATCTCGGCAGTCATTGCGCCAGATACCGGCGAAGTAATCAGCGTTGTCGTAACCGAAAGTCCGAATGCCAGGTGGAAGGAGTTCATAGATGAATAAAATAGAGATGCTTCTTGATATGATACATGAAGCTTTAAACGGCAATCATGATTTGCTGGAATTTTCGTTTGATTTCCCTGCTGCTTTGGCTGATAACTACAAAGAAGTTGAACAAGAAAACCGGGTAATAGCTAAGTTATTCAATGATGATCTGGTAGATGCGTGCTCTTGGTACGACCCCTACAATACAGGCGATGATTATACGATTGACGAAGAAGAATTCAGAGAACGCGCAAAAATCGTATACGATAAAGCTCTGCTCCTTGCTCAAAGCGAAATTGTACTAAAAACATCATAATTTGCCGATTAAACCGCCTTTTGGCGGTTTTTTATTGCCACGAATCTGGCAAAACGAGGATTTTGCATTGCTTCGCGCCGTCCTCCGGGCCGACGCCGCCGCTGGCTTTGAGCTGCTCGATCAGGCGGGAGGCTCGGTTGCAGCAGATTTTGAACTGGCGCTGGAGGATGGAGGCGGAGCCTTGCGCCCTGTACTATTATGGGATAAGTTTATTGAAATTTTCACCTTTTCTGGTACAAATCCCCTGTGCTATTATGGGATAAGTTTATTGAAATTTTCGCCTTATTATGGTACAATAGAAGTAAAGTATAGATTGCTTGATTACTTATGAAGTCTTTAGAAATCGGGTGCATCTAAGGGTGATGTGCTAATGTTGAATGAGTCCTTTGTTTTATATAGGATAGAACCGTACCTTAACGCTAATCGCGAGATCAGCGAATTCGAGTTTCTGGAATTATTTGCAACCGGGGAGTACCCGTTAACTCTACACGAGCAGTATGATGTCATAAAAATAATGATAGCCCACAATATATATTATGTGGATGAAAAAGACGAGGAAACAAAAACTCTTACCCAGTCCTCTACTTCCGAAAAAATTATTGATCAGAAAGATATTGCAAGCTTGATGAATCTAAAGAACGAGCAATTATGTGTAATGGCACAGAAAAATGATGAGATGGCACTCGCGGCTTTGATACAAAAGAATCAAAGATTTATTCATCAAAAGGCACTAAAACTCCTGCAACAGTTTAGTAAAATATCTCACACGGAGGATGACTTGTTTCAGGAGGGAGTTCTTGGGATGATGGAGGCAGTAAGCCGATTTGATCCTGCAAAAGAATTTTCTTTTCTTACTTATGCTTGGTCTTGGGTGCATAATAGAATGGAGCGGGCCATTGTGAACAACGGCTTTACAGTACGATTACCTGTCCATGTATATGAAAAGATTCTAAAGGTTCAAAGATATCGCAGAGAAAATCCAGACGCAACTGCGGATATCATCTCTGAAATGATGTGCAAAGATGGTTTCAATTACCAATCGCAAGATGTACGGGAATATCTAAATTATGGCGAACAATATCTTAATACAGCGAGCCTAAATGTGCTTATAGGAGACGGTGATACTGAATTGCAAAGCCTGCTTCCTAACGACGATGAAATCTCTGTTGAAGATCAGGTGATCGAAAACCTATTGAAAACTGAATTAGCCGAAAAAATATCTGCATTAAAGCAAAGAGAATCTACCGTTATTCTTTTGCGCTTTGGCTTTTATGAAAATAGAACGTATACACTGGAAGAAATCGCAAAGATTTTTGGGCTAACAAGAGAACGCATCAGGCAAATTGAGGTGAAGGCATTAAAAAGGTTGCGCAAGCGTGTGAAGAGTTTCTAACCCGAAACAAGGAGTGATGATTATGCTCGATCAAGTCAGGGCCTACATAGAGAAGAAAAAAGCGCCAATGGTATTGTTTGTTCTAAAAGGTTTTTCAGTTGAATCGTTATGTGTTGATAACATTTACCTGAAAGACACTATTGAGAACAAAATCTCTCGTCTCTTGATTTTGAGCCAACAAGAACAGCCTGCAATCTCCTTCGATGAGTTTACATGCCTCTTCGATATAGCTGTTATGCAGTTTAAAAAAATCTATATCATTGAAAATCCTCTGTACCACAATCTTTTTCCTGTTGGCTCCTTAATTGATGATGATTTGTCAACATCATTATTAGCTCATTACGACGAAGACGCGGATGAAAAATCAGTAATTGGTATATTGGATGAATACACAAATATTTATAGTAAATATGTTAGGACTGCCTACGGAATTGCATGTTGCTACGGACTGCCGGACAATCATTTACTAAATGGTAAAATAGAGATATACCGTGTTCCTTTAAAAACATCAGAAATACTACAAGATAGTGATGCCTCTGAAAATCTTACTAGATTAAATATTTGTGATGATATTGATTTTTATGAACTTGTTCAGCAACTGCAAGCAAGCGAGGACAAGGTTGCCGTTACATGGGAGAATTTCTCCGCAGGGAAAGATGTCATCGAAAGCAGCTTATATAGGCTAAACTTCCTGTTCCCGAACAGGTTGTGCAAATCGCCGATATCTGTTTTTGATGCTCAATATATCCGCAGTGACGCAGTTAAAGCAATAATGAAACGGTATTGGGGTTATGAAGAATATCGCGATATAAAAATTTACGATTTAGCGGCGGCTGAACAAAAACAAAAAAGAGTTGTGACGATTTCGCAAGAGCAAATAGTAAGCGATCTAATAAAGCAAACAGAAAATTGTATTCAGGGCAACAGTTTTCAGGATATCTTTGTGACTGCTCCAACTGGATCTGGGAAGTCTCTCATGTTCCAGCTTCCAGCTATTTATTTAGCTGAGAAACACAACCTTGTAACATTGATTATATCGCCGCTCATCGGATTGATGAATGATCAGGTTCAAGCGCTTGAGCGTCATGGCTACCAGTATGCCAAAACAATAAACGGGGATATTCCTCCTGTAATAAAGCAGGAAATATTAGAGGACGTAAAAAATTGTAAATGTCACATTCTATATTTATCACCAGAATCATTGTTGGCTCGAAACGATATTGAACAATTGATAGGTTCCCGAAAAATTGGGATGGTTATCGTAGATGAAGCGCATATTGTAACCACTTGGGGGAAGCAATTTCGTCCAGATTATTGGTTTTTGGGGGATCATGTTCAGAAGATTCTTCGAGCGCAACAAAAAAAGGAAGATTCGCACGCCTTTGTAATTGCAACATTTACTGCAACAGCTATTTATGAAGGCGACGAGGATATGTATCATGAAACTCTTAATAGCCTACATATGCATGACCCTATTACATATCTTGGCTATGTTAAGCGTGACAACATAAGTATAGAAATAAGTAATGTCGAAGTAAAAAGAAATAAGACGGAGTATGAGCTGAATAAATTTGATGATCTTATTGAGCTTATTAATGCCGCGCTGATGCGCGGACAAAAGACTTTAATTTACTTTCCCACGGTTGCGCTGATTACGCGTTTTTATGGATATTGCTGCAGTAAAAATCTCGGTAAGTATATTGCAAGATATCATGGTCAGCTAATGGCCGATGAGCGAGCCAACGGATTTCACGATTTTCTGGATGGAACAAAATTGATTATGCTTGCAACTAAAGCGTTTGGTATGGGAATCGATATAAAGGATATCACTATTGTTGCACATTTTGCGCCAACCGGAAATGTGTGTGATTATATGCAGGAAATAGGACGTGCCGCCCGCGATAGCAAGATTGCCGGTCATGCTATCTACAAGCATATGAGCAATGATTTCAAACACATTAACAGGTTGCACGGCCTTTCGGCTATCCGAAAATATCAGCTCCTCAAAGTGATGGACAAGATATTGGAGATACATCAGCATTCTCTGCAAAACCGCGGCAATGTTTATACAAAGCGGCGTAACGAAATGCTGATTGATGCAGAAAGTTTTTCCTATATTTTCGAATCACCTAACCCGAACAGTGATGAGAACGAAATAATTAACAAGGTAAAAACGACTTTGTTATTGATTCAGAAAGATTATGAAAATCAAATTGGCTTTTCTCCTTTTTACATGAGGCCGATCCCTCTTTTCAAAAATGGCTATTTTGTAATTGATCCTGATGAGCAGGCAAGCCTCAATCAAAAATATCCTTCTTCTGTAAAGAACGTGTATGAATCGTTAAATATTTGTGAGGTAGATCTAAATAAGATATGGGAGCGCTCTTATAAAGATCTCCGTGACGGAATGTCTTTCCCGCGTTTCAAGTTTTTGCTTTACACAGGTAATGAAGAATTAGATTTTACAAAAAAATATCATCTATCACCCGCTATGGAGATACGTTTATATTTTAATGCCCAATACGAACAAACATACAATGTGTTTATCTCTGCCTTTAAAAAACTTCTAAATGACAATGCGCTTTCTGGAAAGTATATTTACGTTGAGGATATGATATCGGAAATACAAAGTCAAATAGGTTGTAATCGTTTCCAGTCAGAAGGCGAGGTAAATGTTTTTTTAGCAGCTATGGACATCTACCAACGTGAATTCACACGGAAAACGAGTGCGAGAATTTACCGTATAAGAGAGACTCAAAATGCAGGAAAGGTGGCATATAGTTTTGATGCATCGATAAGGGATTTTTTCTCTTGGCTTGATAAGGGATACCGTTTTATAACAGATAATGTAATTAATGAAAAAATATATATTATTAATAATGGCACCCACAACCGTTTTAAAGAAATCTTAGTGATATTGGGAGTTTTAGAATCGGCGGCCATTCTTCGATTCCGTTCGCTTGGTGGGTCACAAAGCCAGATATATATTTATGTCAACTCCACTCGCGCGTTAATTGAAGCAAAAAATAATCCGCAACATTATCGCAATCGCCTACTTGAATTAATAGAAAAGCGGCATGCCGATTCAGTCAGAATGCTTACATTCTTGTTTCAAGGCGAATTTTCAAGCGATGAAATCTGGAATCATATGGAAAACTATTTCCTCGGGATTATACCAGAGGAATTGAAAACCATATCAGAAGTAAAAGCTCCGAAAAAAATACCACTCCCTCTATCACTGTTACAATAGCGTCATTCTTTGCTCTCGAACTGCTCCAGCATTTTCGCCCACTGGCCCAGCGAGACGAGGACTTTGCGGGGCTTCGCGCCGTCCTCCGGGCCGACGACGCCGCTGGCTTCGAGCTGCTCTATCAGGCGGGAGGCGCGGTTGTAGCCGATTTTGAACTGGCGCTGGAGGATGGAGGCGGAGCCTTTTTCGCGCTTGATCAGGAATTCCGCCGCCGGAACGAACAGCTCGTCCCGCTCGCCTTCGAAGCCGTTCGCGCCTGCGCCGGAGGTGATGCGCTCGATCATGCCCTGATCGTACTGCTTTTCGCCCTGGCGCTTGACGAAGCTGACGACGGCCTCGACCTCGTGGTCGGATATAAACGCGCCCTGTATACGCATGGGTTTGGACATGCTGACCGGGTAGAACAGCATATCGCCCTTGCCCAGCAGCTTCTCCGCGCCGTTCATATCCAGGATGGTGCGGGAATCCGTGCCGGAGGAGACCATGAACGCCAGGCGCGACGGCACGTTGGCCTTGATCAGGCCGGTGATGACGTCCACGGAGGGGCGCTGCGTGGCGATGATAAGGTATATGCCGGCGGCGCGGGCCATCTGCGCCAGGCGGCAGATGGAATCCTCGACTTCGCCGGGCGCGGCCATCATAAGGTCGGCCAGCTCGTCTATGATTATGACCAGCTGCGGCAGGAACTTGTCCTCCCCGCGGGCTTTAAGGGCCTCGTTGTAGCCTTTGAGGTCGCGGACGGACGTCTGCGCGAAGAGCTTGTAGCGCGTCAGCATTTCCTCGACGGCCCAGTTCAGCGCGCTGGCCGCCTTTTTCGGGTCGGTCACGACGGGTATCAGCAGGTGCGGTATGCCGTTGTAGACGCCGAGCTCCACGACCTTCGGGTCAACCATCAGCAGCTTGACCTCATCCGGGTTGGCTTTATAGATGATGCTGGTTATCAGCGTGTTTATGCACACGCTCTTGCCGGAGCCGGTGGCCCCGGCGATCAGCAAATGCGGCATTTTGGCTATGTCCGTGACGACGACATTGCCAGCGATGTCTTTGCCCAGGCCGAAGGCCAGCTTCGACGGGTAGTTGATGAACTGCCTGTCCTCCAGCACTTCGCGCAGAAAGACCGGCGTTACCTCTTTATTCGGGATTTCTATGCCGACGGCCGCTTTGCCGGGGATGGGCGCTTCGATGCGGATGCCCACCGCCGCGAGGTTCAGCGCCAGATCGTCCGCCAGGCTGGAGATTCTGCTTACCTTGACGCCCTGCCCGGGCGAGAGCTCATAGCGCGTGATGGTTGGGCCGCGGCTGACCTCCACGACCTTGGCCTCCACGCCGAAGCTCTTCAGCGTGTCCTCCAGCTTGCGCGAGTTTTCGTATATCTGCGCCCTGGAAGCCGAGGAGGCGTATTCCAGCGGGCGCGGGTTCAGCAAATCCAGCGGCGGGAATATATAACTGGTGTTGATGGCGAGCGCCCGGCCAAACTGCGACGCCTGGGCCGGGGCGCGCTGGGCCGGCGGGCTGTACGCGTAATTGTCGTCGTCGATGTCGTTGTCGTCGCCCCAGCCACCGTCCGGCTCGTTATCCGCTTCGCCGTCCGGTTCGTTATCGGCGTCGTCCGCCGCGTATTCGTTTTCGCCCTCTTCGCTTTCTTCGCGTTTTTCTTTTTCCTCGTCAAAGCCCCTTATCGTGATATTCTCATACCCCGTGGGTTCCGCGGCCTGTTCGCCCGCGTGAATATCGTCATATATCCGTTCGCTTTCCCGCCCGTCCGCCTCCGCGCCGCCGTCCAGGGTGATGACGGACGAAACGGGGCTGTTATGCCGTTTTAGGATGGAAATCTTGCTTCTGACGGATTTGCCGCCGATTTCCTCGTGCACCAGCAGCAGCCCCTGTTCCGGCGCGGGCGCGTGTTCGCTGTGCTCGCCGTGCTCTATATCGACGGTGGCTTTTTTATTTGGAACGGCGTGTTTGGCGGGACCTTCCGGCGCGCCGGCCTCGCGTATTTCGTGGTATTCGTATTCGTCGTCGTCGGCCGGCAGATTTTTTATAAAATCGCGCAGCCGGAAAAACAGCGCGGCCGCGGCGCTTCCGCACAGAAAGACCAGCAGGATGAACATACCGGCGGCCAGCACGAACACCGCGCCGCCGTCGAGCGCCGCGCGCAGCGCATTGCCGATTACCGCGCCGATAACGCCGCCGTTTGCCGGCCCGCCGCCCGCGAACACGGCCGCGATATAGCCGAAAACGCCTTCGGACTGCACCGCCGCGCCGCCCAGCGCGTGCGCCAGGCCCGCGAGGCAGACGATAAAGGCGGCCAGCAGCCGGAATTTTACCCTGTCCCAGGCCTGGCCGCCGGCCAGCCTGTAAGCGCACACGCCGCAAAGGCAGGCCGGCGCCGCGTACCCGCCTATGCCCAGCAGCCCTTTCAGCGCGTCGCCGATGACCGCCCCCGCGATGCCCGCCGCGCTTCCGGCGAACAGGCAGAACAGCAGAAAAAGGCCCAATATGATGAGCGCGATATTCACCGCGGCGTCATTTTTTTTGGCCGAAGGCCGGATGCGGTTATGTACGCCGTGCGGCAGGTCCTTGATATCTCTGCTTTGCGCCTTTGCCTGCGGTTTTGTTTGCGGTTTTGCTTGCGTCTTTGTCCGCGTTTTTGTTTGCGCATGTTTTGTTTTGCCCTGTTTCGGCCGTTTCGCTGCCAATGGCCACACCACCTAACGAATACCTATTATACTATAAAAAGCGAATTTGTTCAAATAAAAAGCGAATAAAATTTACTATAATTTGCAAGCACTATTTGTGCGCCAAACGCAGATAATATTTGTTACTATAATAAAAGAGGTATGGTATGAACAAAACCGCCAGAATCATAATGATCATCGTGTTATTCACGTTCGCCGCGAACATATGCTTTTTGTACGGCGACGCCTTCTGCGCGCCGGCCCGCGCGGCGGAAAACGCCGAACGGCCGGGCGCTGGCGGCGTGTCCGGGCCCGGCGCGCTCGGCACGCTGTTCGCGCCCAAAAATACGCCGCGAATCGACTACGGCGCTATCAAGCCCAACGAGATCGGCGAAATCCCGATAGTCATGCTGCACGGCCTGACCGCCGGCGCGCCCCCGGCGGACTACATGTGTTCCGTGCGCCAGTTCAAGGCGTTCCTCCAGCGCCTGTACGACCAGGGCTTCCGCATGGTCAGCCTCAACGACGTGCTGGATAACAACATCACGGTGCCGGCGGGCCGCTCGCCGGTTGTGTTCACCTTCGACGACGGCATGCCCTCGGCCTTCTCGCTCAAAAAACAGCCGGACGGCTCGCTCGCCCCCGCGGAGAACTGCTGCGTGGACATCATGGAGAAATTCGAGAAGGAACACCCGGATTTCGGGCACGCCGGCACGTTTTATATCAACTGCGACGTGACGCCGTTCAAGGGCGACGGGACGGTGGAACAAAGCCTGAAATACCTGGCGGATCACGGCTACGAAATCGGCAACCACACGTTCACGCACGTATACCTGAACCGGAAATCGCGCGAGGGCGTGCAGAAGGAGATGGCGCAGCTGGATAAGTTCGTCAGCGAAAAACTGCCGGGCTATAAGATACGCACAATGGCGTACCCATACGGTTCAAAGCCTTCGAAGGAATACGCCCTGGCCGTGCTGGAAGGCTCATACGGCGGCGTGACCTACCATTACGACGCGGCCCTGCGGGAGAGGCCCGTCGACGGCGCGACCGCGCCCAACAATATCAAGTTCAACCCGCTGTTCCTGCCGCGCGTGCGCGCCAGCGACAACGCCTGTATGGACCTGGGCTGGTACCTGAAGCATTATAAAAAAGACCCGTCCATGCTGTATATATCGGACGGCGACCCGAACGTGATCAGCGTGCCCGCGCGGCTCGCGGATAAAGTCAATAAGGAGAGTTTCACAAAAGGCAATAAGCTGTTGTACATTTACTGATTATGTGGTATCATTAAAACGGTGATACTAATATTATGTCCCCATCTTATCAGGCATTGTACCAAAAACTGCGTCCCGCCAGGTTTTCCGCCGTGGTGGGGCAGCCGCACGTCGTGCGCACGCTTACCAACCAGCTGAAAGCCGGCAGGCCCAACCATGCCTACCTGTTCTGCGGCACGCGCGGCACCGGCAAGACCACCTGCGCCAAGATATTCGCCAAGGCCATAAACTGCACAAACCCGCAGGACGGCGAGCCTTGCGGCGTCTGCGAAAGCTGCGCCGCCATCGAACAGGGGCGCAGCGTCAACGCGGTGGAGATCGACGCGGCCAGCAACAACGGCGTGGACAACGTGCGCGATATCCGCGAGGAGCTGCGCTTCGCCCCGGTGGAGGGCGCGTATAAGGTCTACATTATCGACGAGGTGCACATGCTCTCGGCCGGCGCTTTCAACGCGCTGCTCAAAACGCTGGAGGAACCGCCCGCCTACGTGGTTTTCATACTCGCGACGACCGACCCGCAGAAAATACCCGCGACGATACTCTCCCGCTGCCAGCGCTTTGATTTCCGGCGCGTGACGCCGGAAGAGACGGCGGACGCGCTGGCGGGCTATGTCTCGGAAGGCCTTGTTGACGAAGGCTTCGCGGCGGACGCGGACGCGCTTTCATACATCGCGCGCGCCGCGGACGGCTCCATGCGCGACGCCCTTAGCGTGCTGGACAGATGCGCCGCGCTGTTTTACGGCGAGCGCCTGACTGCGGATATGGTGCGGGAGGCGCTGGGCGCGACGGACAGCCGCGTGTTTTTTGACCTGGCCGGCGCTGTGGCCGCGCGCGACTGCGGCGGCGCTCTGGCGATAATCGAGGAGGTGTTCGCCTCCGGGCGCGACGCCGCGCTGTTCGCGTCGGACTTTCTGCTGCACCTGCGCGATCTGCTGGTAATACTTAGCGCGGGCGGCGCGCCGGGCATCCCGCCGGACCGCGCCCCCGCGTTCGCGGAGCAGGCCGCCGGCTTCACCCGCGCCGAGCTTTTGCGGCTTATAGACATATTCTCGGATGTTTCCGGCCGGATGCGCTACGCCCAGAGCGAACGGCTAATGCTGGAGATAGGCTGTATAAAGGCCTGCAACCCGCCGGAGGCGGAGGCCGCCGCCGAACCGGTCAAACCGGCCAGGCCCGCCAAGCCTGTCAAGCCCGCCGAACCCGCCAAACCGGTCAAGCCCGCCAAGCCTGCTGTGATAGAAGAGAAAGCCGGACAGCCGAACCTTGAGGCCGTCAAAAAAGCGCTGGATACCGCCGCCGCGTCCATAAACGCCTCCCACAGGTATTACGTGAAGGCCCTGCGGCTCGTCTCCGCCGAAAACAACGCGCTCGTCCTGGCCGCGCAGGACGAGGCCACCGCGGCCAGAGCGAAAGAGGCCGCGGACGTCCTGGCCGCGTCGATGAAAGCGCAGGGCTTTGACCAGCGCATCGTCATCACCACGGAAAAAGAGCGCGGTTCGTCCGGGATACAAATCCCCTTTACAAAAAGCGAAGAAAAGGATATAATAAGTAGAGTCGGGGATTTAATGAATTTCAATATAGAATCCTCATAGCGCGGAGGGAAAATATGGCAAAAGGTTATAGCGGCATGGGCGGCAATTTCGGCGGCATGAACATGAACAATATGATGAAACAGGCGCAGCAGATGCAGCGCAGGCTGGCGGAGGCCCAGGAAGAGCTGGCCGCCCGGCGTTACGAGGCCACTTCCGGCGGCGGCGCGGTCAAGGTCGTCATATCCGGCAAAAAGGTCGTCGAATCCATCGAAATCGACAAGGACGTCGTAGACCCGGAGGACGTCGAAATGCTGCAAGACCTGATACTGACCGCCGTCAACGAGGCCCTGCGCCAGGAGGAGGAAGCCTCCCAATCGGAAATGGGCAAGCTGACCGGCGGCGTTGGGCTGCCGTTCTGATATGAACTACTACGGCAACTACATCACCGAGCTGATCGAGCAGTTGGCCAAGCTGCCGGGCATCGGCGGCAAAAGCGCGCAGCGGCTGGCTTTCCACATCATAGATATGCCCGCGGAAAACGCCGCCGCCCTGGCCAGGGCCATCACGGAGGCCCGGGGCAACGTGCGCTACTGCTCTGTCTGCTGCAACCTGACCGACGGCGAGATATGCTCCGTCTGCGAAAACTATAAGCGCGACAGGGCGACGGTCATGGTCGTGGAAGACCCGCGCGATATGGCGGCGTATGAGCGCACCGGCGAGTACAACGGCCTGTACCATGTGCTGCACGGGGCCATCTCGCCGATGGACGGCGTCGCCCCGGACGACCTGCGCATAAAGGAACTGCTGAGGCGCTTCGAACAAACGCCTGGCGAGGCGCAAATCAAAGAGGTCATCATCGCC
>Ga0209629_10001150_pt1 | contig 16122 bp, 13 predicted proteins | sample TergutCu122P5_FD_187286 | JGI IMG/M metagenome (GOLD analysis project Ga0209629, IMG submission 187286) | Cubitermes ugandensis P5 segment gut microbial communities from Kakamega Forest, Kenya - Cu122 P5 (SPAdes) (version 2) | ecosystem: Host-associated > Arthropoda: Insects > Digestive system...
GCGGGAAAAGAGAATTAATAGCGCCTTTGTGCCAACAGGCAATGGATATGAATTACGACGGTCTGATTATCGAATCGCATTGCGAGCCTGATAGTGCGTGGAGCGATAAAGAACAGCAAGTTACGCCCGATGCTTTGTCCTATATTCTGCATATGCTCGTCATCCGCGACACCAAACAGACTACCGAAAATCTGACCGAGCTTCGCGAACAAATCGATGAAATCGACAACGATCTGTTGGCTGTTCTGGCAAAACGGATGCGCGTTTCGCGGGAAATCGGTCAATATAAAAAGGAACACAATATGCCTGTGCTTCAAACCGGAAGGTACGATGAAATCCTGGAAAAAATAATTTCAAATGCCGTGAAAATGGGAATGAGCGCCGAATTTATGAAAACCGTAATGGAAGCTGTTCACGCAGAATCGATTCATCAACAAATGGAAGTATTAAATGAAAATATAGATTAAAATGAAAATCCAGATCTTAGGTGCAGGAAAAATGGGAACTTTCTTCGCCGATGTGTTAAGTTCCCAACACGAAGTAGCTATTTATAACCGGAATCCGGAAAAGCTGCGCTTTACCTACAACTGCATCCGGATGACTAAACTTCAGGAGATTGCTGATTTTAAGCCGGAAATACTGCTGAATGCGGTTACGGTGCAACATACGCTCGATGCTTTTCGTCAAGCGCTTCCATATATTCCCGATACCTGCATCATTTCCGATATTGCTTCCGTAAAAACCGGATTACAGGAATTCTATGAAGCGGAGAAAAGACCGTTTGTTTCTACGCATCCGATGTTCGGACCAACGTTTGCCAATTTGGAAAATCTTTCGTCCGAAAGCGCCATCATCATTACAGAATCATCCCATTTGGGAAAAGTCTTTTTCCGAGATTTATACAATTCGTTGAAACTGAATATATTTGAATATACGTTTGATGAACACGATGAAACGATAGCCTATTCGCTTTCCATTCCGTTTGCCTCGACGCTGGTTTTTGCTTCGGTGATGAAACATCAGGACGCTCCCGGGACAACTTTCAAAAAACACATGAATATCGCTCGCGGCTTGCTTTCCGAAGACGACTATCTGTTAACGGAAATTCTTTTCAATCCGAGAACTACCGTACAAGTAGAGAAAATACGCAAAGAATTGGCTAATTTATTGGAAATTATTAAAGAGAAAGACTCCAAAGCTATGGGTGAATTTCTGAAAAAAGTGAGGAAGAATATCAGTTAAAATGCAAACTGATTATCCACGCGATTTGAACGATTTTTTCCGGACAATTTTCCCATTCAAAGTACAGAAAATTTCCATCAATGCAGGATTTACCTGTCCGAATCGCGACGGAAGCAAAGGTTGGGGCGGATGTACGTATTGCAACAATCAGACATTCAGTCCGCAATATGCCGTAAACCAAAAATCTGTCGCTCAACAATTGGACGAAGGTATCCGTTTCTTTTCCCGGAAATATCCTCAAATGAAGTATATTGCCTATTTTCAATCCTATACCAACACTTACGATTCGATAGAAAATCTTTTAGCCAAATACAATGAGGCGCTGAATTACGCCGGCGTAGTGGGATTGATTATCGCAACTCGCCCCGATTGCGTACCCGATGAATTATTGGATGAATTGGAAAAGATTGCACGCAAATGTTTCTTATTGATTGAATACGGAATAGAATCGACTTGCAATGAAACTTTGCGACGCATCAACCGAGGTCATACTTACGAAGAATCCGTCGATGCCATTCATCGAACCGCAGTTCGAAAGATATATACCGGCGTTCATCTGATTTTGGGACTTCCGGGAGAATCACGAGAAATAATTCTCTCCCATGCGGATAAAATTTCCTCTCTGCCGATTACGACGGTTAAACTGCATCAATTACAACTCATTCGAAATACCCGGATGGCTCAACAGGCAAAAGAAAACCCGGAATTATTTCATTTTTATTCGGTCGAAGAATACATCGACTTGTGTATTGATTTTATGGAACGCTTGAATTCCGATTTTATCATCGACCGCTTTGTTTCTCAATCGCCAAAAGACTTATTGATTGCGCCCGCTTGGGGATTAAAGAATCATGAATTTACGGCAAAATTAATAAAGCGATATGAAGCTCATATACAATACCGGCAGTAATTAAATTTTTCACCAATTAATCGCTACGGTTACTCCATCCGGATTGTTTTCAAATTGAACCAAGCAGGTATGCGAAAACTCATCCCAACGGTTTTCAGAATCGGAAAGTACTTTTCCTAAAGAATCTTTCACCACGACATTTTTAGGCTTTTGAGGCAAAAAAACGCGGGAAACGTTGGTCGTGTTCAGCGGACTTTTGGCAATGAACGAATAAAAACCAGCTTTGACGACTTCGTTGTATATTCGTGATGCTCCGCACAATACACGAGGATTTTTTTTGTTCTTAATTTTCGATACATCATACAAAAAGGCTTGTTCTCCGGTGTTTATTGTTTTCGCCTTTAATACGGGTAATTCCGGGTCAAAAAGGTCGATGAAAACGCCCGAAAGTTGCAGCGGTTCGGAAGATACGCTTTCGTCCATTACCGATGCAATGATATAAGGTCCTCGCTCCAAGTATAAATTGTTTTTCGTAATTAATTTACCGGAGTTGGGAGCCGTCTGACAGGCTTTTTGCACTACCGAAAAATAGGATTCATCATTATTCGGTTTCAAAATGAAATTTTTGGGATTTTCCCTTATCACATACACTTTCCCTTTGCCGCAGGTATATTCGCCGGTCGGAGGAGTCGGATTCATGCCCAGCAATTCAAACAGGTGCATCGACGGAACTTTATAACTGTTCCCGTTGGTATTCCACCATTCCATAACCGATTGATAGGCATCGTTGTCTTCGCTGCAATATACCAGTACGCCACCTGATTTTATCCATTGGGCAATGTTATTGTGAAATTCGGCTTTCATCGGTTTCATGTTTGAATAGGACATAATTAATACTTTGAGTCCTTTCCATGTATTGGCATAGCCCGTATTTTCTATATGGACAAGTTCAACAGGGATTCCTCTTTTGAGCAGAGGGAAAGTTTGTCCGTAAAAATTGGAAAATTGCGGGTCTTCCGATGCGTCATTTCCCTCCGTTGTTCCATGCGTCGGGAAGCGTTGAAACATTAAGGAATTAGACATCAGCACGCCGATTCCGTGAGAGCCTGTTATTTTGTTTTCCGATAAAGGCATGTCGTTCAACGTATTGATCATCACCTGCATTTGGGTAGAATAAAAGCGGGGAATCAGTTCTTTCGTATCACAGGCGGCGCAGGTCTTGTATAAGCCTTCATAAATGCGGTCGGGCCAAGGCATTACTTCGTAATTATCGATCATGGGATACAGCAACTGCGCCGTAAAAGTCGCTTGATAATTTTTCTTGTAGTCTGCCCAATCGCGGGGCATATCTTCAATAGGGTCGGTTAGAAAGAACATTTTTCTTCCGGTCGGACGGGTCATCGATTCCATTGAACCGTATTCCAAAAAAGCGTTTTCAAAAACCCGTTCTTTTCGTACTCCTTTGTAATAGGTTGGTTCTCGCGAGGTTCCTGTCCAAACTTGGGCAATATAACCGTCAACGCAGGGCAGAGAAGCTAAACTTGCTTCCGGACTGACAATTTGCCAGGAAGAGTAATTGACTAACGAATGGGTAGGAACATAGCATCGGACATTCATTCCTTTACTTTTACCGTATTCTTTTGCATACGTAAATACTTCATTCAATGCCCTGTAATAAAGATAATATTTCAGTTTATTTGAAAGATATGTGTTTTCCGGCGATTCGTGTTGCGGACGCCACGGGAAGCCGTAATATTCTTGCCATTCCCTTTTGAAGGCTTCACTGTAGCCCGCCCGCATCCAAAACTCGGGTTCTTCTAAAAAGATGGCGTCTATTCCGGCATCAATCACCCGTTTGATGTGCATTTCTTTCATGTATTTGATAAAATTCAAGGTTGGTACAATATAGGGTACCATTCTTCCATGCCAGATAGTATCTCCTTTTACCGTTACCTGACCTTCATCTAAATGCTGTTTGCCGTCCCATTCGCCGGTAAAATAATCTTTATATTCGCCCCAGGCGATTCCGGTCATAAAATGAGTAATATATCCTCTGCTGCGCCACGATTGAACACGTTCTTCAAACGGAGTCCTTTGGGAGCGGTCGGACGGGTTTCCGCCTACTCCGTAAACGATGGCTACATCGGCGCGTGTGTCGGTTACCGGTTTCCATTGCGCTGAAGTTTGAAATGCTGTTTTCTCTCGTTTTGTTTCTTTATCAGAAGAACCTGCATTTTGAGCAAACGCATCAGATGCAAACAATATGCAGACCAAAATAGATACGGTAGAAAAAATAAAATGCTCTTTCATAAAATTTATGATAATTATTAGTAATAAGTGAAGTTGCAAAGATAAGGAAAATAATACGGATTTAAGATTCACAAGAAGAAAAAGAGGATCCATTCCCTTATTCCCTTATTTTCAGCTACTAAGGGTACTTTCATAAATAAGGGTGCTCTGCAAATACTTGGGCGAAGCAGACTTCGCCCAAGTACATTGAAAAAAAGTTTAAATTACAAAATATCCACATGACAGTATCAACATTCATTAAATTTTACAACCGCATTTTAGATAAGCCTTCACTCTCATATAGTCAGGTAAAACCGGTTCATCGTCGTTGAGAACAAATTCCTTGAATACTTTCAAATAATCTAATTTTGTTATACTTGGACCAAGAAGTGATGACCAGGGCGGCTTGAAGTCATAAAAGATTTTGTCTTTTGCATATTCTGAATCTTCACCTTTTGCAAGTTCAGCATCTATACACTTCAAATATATGGTTTTTTCAAGTTTGATATTCTGAATAAAATCACAATATTTTTTGTCTGCTTCTTCAGTTGTATAATTGAACTGTTCAAGAAAACTCTTCACTTCTTCCTCCGACATCAACTCTACTTTCACCCATTCTCCACGCTTTTTGTCGGATAATGAGTCTTTTTGTTCTTTAGGATACGGAAACCCTTTGATATATTCAAAATAATAATCTAATATACCACCATTTTTGGTAAATAATAGACTTCTCTTGTACCGACTTTCCATATAGATATATTTGACAGTCTCATATTTATTTTTAAAGCCAAGTACTTTAAAAATATTTTCAAGATTCGATTTACATACCGAATCTAGCTCTGTTTGCGAATGAACAAAAGCAGAGGGAAGAACGCAGAGACTAAAAAGAATAAATATTTTTTTCATCTACAGAATTTAAATATCTTTATCCAATAACATTCTTATATATGACACACTAAGATTTCACAAGTCGCTTATATAGACATAGCGCTTAAATACTGTTGGCAAATATAAGTACATTTATTAAATTATGCAAACGCTATTACATAAATGTTTATATTTTATTAAATATTTATTTGTTCTTATGGGAAAATATTCACTATCTTTGCCCCATTATTAATTTTAATCAAAACTGAACAATGAAAAAGTTAAGTAATTACCTCAACCGTATCCGGTTTATTTTGCATTTTGCCCCTGTGTTACGTCATTTCTTTCGCTATTTGCGAATAATCTTCTTGTACTTTAGCATACAGTGGCTATTCATGATTGAGCATAAATTAACAAAGCTTTATGTGCGCTTTGCATATAAAATTCCGGATAATTCGCTTGAGGCTGAGTTTCTATATTATTATTTCAGGTGGAAGATAAGAAAATTTAACAAATTCTACGAATCCTGCAAAGAAGAGCCTCAAGAGGCAGACGTAGTTGAATCCATAATAACCAAATTAGCCCACCTGATGATAACAAAACAATTATACAGGAATCAAAACCTGACAATCGAAGACGTCAGCCGTGAACTGGCTACCAATCGCACATACGTATCTAAAGAAATCAAACATTCGCATAAATCCGGATTCAGAGGCTATCTTAACCGGCTCCGGCTCGAAAAAGCCAAAGAATTAATACACAATGCTTACTCGAATGATATAAATCTGATTGCTGTTTCAGAACAAGTCGGTTTTCGCAACTACGGCACTTTTAATACCGCATTCAAAAAAGAATACGGAATAACCCCCGGCGAATGGAAACTAAGGGACGCCCAAGTGATAGAATAATCAATAAGAAATTATACTAATGTTAACATTGTTTATAAAATGAGCGTGAATCAATAATTGACAACCATTACCGACTTGTTTTCCGAAATCACAATATACGCCCCCTGCACATTCAAAGGAATTTCTGCCTTATCGCTGACGGCTGTGGCTTAGTATATCCGTGCGCCGGATACGCTATATACGCTCCATGTCTTTCCTTCCGACAAACCCGTTACATGTAGCAGACCGTTACCGCCGAAGGTTGCCGCAGGAAGGCGCGCAAACCCTCTTTGTCGTCAGGGTGGTAGGTCGGCGTTTGTGCGAACGCAAGTTGTTGAAACACAAGAAGCGCCAAAAGAAGATAAATGTATTTTTTATTTTTTAGTTGCATATTTCATTGTTTTTTTATTTCAAACTCCGAGCCTGAATCTACATCAAAATCACTGATGATATTAACTTCGCCTGCTGCGTCAAGAATTAGTTTTGCTCCATTCTGAACTTTGACATATTGAACATTAATGTCGCCACAACTTACTATGGTTGTATTAGAACTCACAATGACGGGAGTGGTTACGGTACCGATGAGATTAACAATTGGTGGACAATTATCACTAATATGTATTTTTAATGAGGGATCTCCCATTAAATGATAAATTTCCCAATAGTATGATTTCATAAATGATGTTGATGTTGATTGTTCAACAGCAAGATTACCGCCAACCATTAATTGTCCTTGTGTAGGGCGCCATACACTGGGTGATTCTCCGTGAGTATGAAACATTCTATCGTATGCTCCAAGATAATTGGCATCGTAACTTGGATTTGAAGTTATTGTATTTCTAAAGCCTACGCTCCAATAAAAATCCTCTTCAAAGCGTGTAATATTGGAAGCCCCTATATATCCAACGGCTCCTTTTCCTGGTGCACGCAGTGCGGCTTCTCCAAAACATTCTGCAACTTCAAATCGGTTAGATTCACAACAATTACCCACCCATAAGCCATATTTATGTGCATTTGTCAAATTAGCAATATCACTTGTTTGGAAAGATGGATTCCACCATCCGGAAGAAGTACAATGGGCTGTATAATTTGCATATCCCACTCCGGCATTTATTTTTGATTTAATATTTGAGGAGTAATTAGCCCCTGAGGGTTCTGGTTGTAAATAGGCATAAGCCGTAATTCCGTTTGAAGAATTAAAATATTGACTTGTAGCATAATTGATTTGCCCATTAACACATTTTACATTATCACTAATACTATCATAACCTGCAACCAAAACAGCATTTTTTAAATAAGATAAATCCGGCATTGTTTTATTTTCATATTCTATCGTCTTTTCTATTTGTGGAATCAACTGATTGACAGTGCTTGCAGAAAATCTCCCATAAAAAAGATCGGGTGCGGGTCTATTATCTCCAGTATAATCAAAATAATACAAATCTGAAACAAGTCCTCCATACCCTACTACTGGAAGAAATGAAGGAATTTCGGCTACATCTCCAACCAACAATACATAAAGCGGACGGTCATATCCATAGGGAGTATTATAATATAAGTCTTGCAAGTAATTTTTGATACTTGTTGTCGTTGTCCCTACACTGGGTTCGTCGGTATATCCAACTATCACATTATAACCCAATTGCTGTTTATGCGCAATAAAAGGGGCTAATGTTGACTGGAATTTTCTATCCGAAACAATAACGTAGGTATCATTTACACCTCTGGATTGTTGTTGGCGCACAAAATTCGGAACAAAGCCTTCTATTAAATTATCAAAAGCAGGGTTCGAATATTTTGCTTTCATTTCTTCCGTTTTGGAATGATTGCTCCCTGAAAAAATAATTTGAATCTTTAAATTATTCAATATCCGAAGTTTGTTTTGAACCGGATTATATTGAATGGGGCGAATTTCTATTCTTCCAAGCCGTACGCTTCTCATAATTCCTACGTCCTCAAATGCCGTAACTTCTGCATTATAATATTTGTCTTCGGAATAAGCAATTTTATCAATATAGAATTTATCAGGCGGTCTGCTTTTGGAAACAGACGGCTGGGCAGGCATGATTTTTTTATTAAATCCCCGAGCCGACAAATCGATAATCTCTTCGTCATATCCCACTATTTTAAAACTGACGGATGCTTCTAACGGACATTCTATTAATTTACTGAAAACAGGAATATTGGGCTTTCCTTCATCAAAAATTCTCCCTAATCCCTCTGAAGTTAATTCAATATAATTATTTGACTCTTCAAAATAATTTCCAAAACGATTTCCCAATTCTCCTTTATTGTTTGACAACAGTTCAATCCGTGCCAATTTCACATTTACTTCAACAATATCCACATTTGTAGAAGCCTGTATGTCAAATCTGCTTTCTGCGGATTTACTCAAACTTATCACATCTTGCGAATGAGAGTTTGTCGCCACAACAAACAACGCAAGAAATATTATACGCGCTTTCATCTTTTTATAATTTTACGTTTATACTCGCTTTTATTACTCACTATTCTAACTTATTATTCCATTTATTTTCTTGTTCGGTGTCATAATTAGCTCCTTTTTTTATTTATTGTTTTAAAAAACAGAATATATCATCACTGAACTTTGGTGGTATCTACTGTCCAACGTTTAGCGCTTGCAATGCTTGAGTCGCAAGCGCCTGCTCCATCGTTACCATGTATGTAAATATTATTATAAAATTCATGATTGTTTAGCGGTAGCGACACAAACAGACGGTTGAGCGCGGTAGCCGACAATTGATTGGACTGGCAACGCACTACCCATAATATGGCACAGGCGCTCACATCCAATTCAGTTAATTGATTGCCGGCGCAATGCAAGGATATCAGCGCTGTTTTCAGATTCAATCCGGTCAATTGATTATTAGAGCATTCCAAGTATGCTAGCGCATTGGCGGCGCCCATGTCCAATCCGGTTAATTGATTATTATTGCAATTCAACAATATCAGCGCTGTATTTTTACTCACATCTAATTTGATTAATTGATTATTATTGCAATTCAACTCCGTCAACGCGGTCTTTTTGCTTACATCCAATTCAGTTAATTGATTATTATTGCAATTCAACTCCGTCAACGTGGTATTTTTGCTTACATCCAATTCAGTTAATTGATTATTATTGCAATTCAAGGTTGTTAGCACGTTACTCACCTTCAATTCAGTTAAACGATTTACAGAGCAATTCAAGTCTGTTAGCGCGTTGGCGGCGCTCACGTCCAATTCGGTTAATTGATTATTTTGGCAGTACAACAATGTCAGCGCGGTATTTTTGCCCACATCCAATTTGGTTATTGCATTATAGGAGCACCACAAGCCTGTCAGCGCAGTATTTTTGCTCACATCCAATTCAGTTAATTGATTGTCTTGGCATACCAATTCTGTCAACGCAGTATTTTTGCTCACGTCCAATTCAGTTAAATGATTACTTCCACATATCAAGCGCGTGATGTTTTTGCCTGTGATGGTTATGGTATGGGCAGTTGTGCCGGAATACGTATGGTAAACGTACACTCTATCACTCGTGTTAGGTGACAGCGTCAGCACATCTGTCTTCGAACCGTCGCCCCAGTCGATGGTCGCCTTGCCGTTGCCTGCCAAGGAAATACCCGGAACGTATGCTGCCGTAACCATGGTCATTTGCATCAGTCCCCCATATACAGTGGTAACCACACATTGCGCCTTTTTCCCGCCTTCTTCTGTGGTAGCGGTAATGGTGGCTACGCCTGCCTCTTTTGCGATTACTGTTACAGACATTCCGGCGGCTGCCGGTTCAATGGAAACGAATGCTTCGCCGCCTTCTTCAATTGTCCAAATCACTTTTTGGTTGGTAGCGTTGGCAGGCAAAACAGTCGCCGTAAGCGTAAAAACACTGTCAAGCGCCAGCGTGTACGTGTTGTAGTTGAGCTCTACGCCGGTTACTGCTACCGGCTTTTCTTCCGGCGGCTTTGATTCATCACAGCCAGTAGCTGCAAACAAAATAACTGCAATCAGGCACATGGCAACTGATGCGAAAACAATTTTTTTCATGTACCCTCCCTATTTCGTTAAAATCATCCGTTTCGTATCAATCACTGCCCCATCAACAATCAGGGCATACAGATACATTCCTGCGGAAAAATGATGACCGGAAATCACGTGCGAACTTTCGCCCCTTTGCACAATCGTATATTGCATTAATTGTTTCCCCTGCAAATCATAAATATTCAAAGACGCCGTATTTGCATTGTCAGGAATATAAAAACGAATATTAGTGTCTTGCGTAAACGGATTCGGCACATTCTGGTATAATTTACATTGAGCCGCCTCAGGGTTAACGATTCCGGTTGTTCCCAAAAAATTAGATGATGAACTTCCAAATAATATATTCCCCGAGCCATCCACTTTGAGTTGTGCCGATACATTCGCTATGAAAGCGAAAACAATAAATGTTAAAACAATTTTTTTCATGACTGTAAATTTAAAAAAGTTATTATATATTAGTAATTTAAATATCTTTATTCCATGACATTCTTATATATGACACACCAAACTTTCACATAGCGCTTATAAAGACATAGCGCTTAAATACTGTCGGTAAATGTAAGTATATTTATTAAATTATGCAAATATTTTAACATAAATATTTAAATTATTTTAATTATTTCTTATTTGTTCTTGTGGGAAAATATTCACTAATATTCAAAATGTAACATATACTTTATAATTGCTTTCTTTTTGAAACGCAACGCCTGATTTGCAGTTTCTTTTTGTATTTCAATCTTCCTGCACTCTTCCTGCGCTCTTCCCGTACTCTTTCTCCGCTCTTCCTGTATTGACATTATGATATTTTCGTTTGCCTTCATCCAAATATTTTGATGAATTAAAAATTATTTCATAACTTTGTTTCACTTATATGGAACAAAATTCAATGAAAACCTTGGTGCTTGGAGTAGGGAACCTATTGTTAAAAGACGAAGGAGTCGGCATACATGCAATACGCGCGCTTGAAAATGAAGACCTGCCGCCGGATGTCGCGCTGATGGACGGCGGGACGGGAGGGCTTCATTTGCTTAGCTGGCTGCAGGACTACGACCGTATTATCATGATTGATGCAACGCTCGACGATAATCCTCCGGGAACCATCCGCTTGATTCAACCCCGCTATGCTTCCGATTTCCCGCCTTTGATGAGCGCTCATGAAATCGGCTTGCGCGATATGATTGAAGCTATGTGCCTTTTGGGTAATTTACCCGAAATCCGGTTAATTGTGATTTCTGCAGCAGACATCAACGAAGTCGGAACCACCCTCTCGCCGGAAGTGCAAGCTGCGCTTCCTGAAATCATAAAACTCGTAAAGAATTATTTAAAATAAAATCAGTATGATTACAATTTTTTTAAGCCTGTTTGCATTTATTTTTAATAATAATGAAACAATTAAAAATGAAAATGTTATGAAATTTGAATTAATTCAATTACCGTATGCCGCAGACGCATTAGAACCGGTAATCAGTAAACAAACGATTGAGTTCCATCATGGGAAGCATCTTCAGACCTATGTAAACAATCTGAACAATCTTATTCAGGGAACTAAATATGAAAATGCTGATATTGAAACCATTGTTAAAGAATCGGATGGCGCTATTTTTAATAATGCCGGACAGATTTTGAATCACAACCTCTACTTCTTGCAATTCTCTCCGAAAGGCGGTGGAAAACCTTCCGGTAAATTAGCGAAAGCCATCGACGAAGCATGGGGTTCGTTCGAGAATTTCCAGAAAGAACTTGAGACCGCTGGCACGAGCCTGTTCGGTTCCGGATGGGTTTGGCTGGCTGCCGGCAAAGACGGAAAGTTGTCGATTACGAAAGAGTCCAATGCTGGAAATCCGATAACGAAAGGATTAAAACCCATATTGACTTTCGACGTTTGGGAACATGCCTACTATCTTGACTATCAGAATCGCCGCGCCGACCATTTGAAAGCGCTGTGGAAGATTGTGGATTGGCAAGTGGTTGAAAGCCGATATTAATTTATGGATCTACTGCAATATGCTTTTTTCAACAATGCGCTGACAGGTAGTGTATTTACTTGTATATCCTGCGGAATAGTAGGGGCATATATTGTGTCGCGCCGCCTGGTTTTCATCAGCGGAGGAATTACTCACGCTTCTTTTGGCGGTTTAGGCTTGGGCTTTTATTTGGGTATTTCACCCATTTTATCGGCTTTGCTTTTTTCAATTGCTTCAGCTTTCGGCGTAGAATGGCTTTCAAAAAAGCAGGATGTGAGAGAAGATTCGGCTATTGCCGCAATCTGGGCTTTGGGAATGGCTCTGGGGGTCATTTGTATTTTTCTTACGCCCGGATACTCGCCGAATATTTCAGCTTATTTGTTCGGAAACATTCTGACAATCACGCTTTCGGATATTGGATTCGCCGGAGCGCTGGCGGTTTTGCTGTCGATTCTTTTCTTGTTTTTTTTCAAGCCGATACTCTATACCGCTTTTGATTCGGAATTTGCTAAAACGCAAGGCGTTAAAGTTGCTTTAGTTGAACATTTGATGATGCTGGCAATTGCAGTGACGATTGTTTCATCCATTCGACTGATAGGAATTATGTTGCTTATGTCCTTATTAACTGTTCCACAAATGACGGCGAATTTATTTACTTCCCGCTTGCAAAAAATCATTTTGTATTCCATCGGATTAGGCATTGCCGGCTGTTTTTCCGGTCTGTTTTTATCATATTATTTGAATGTTCCTTCGGGAGCGGCAATAATTTTTGTCCAGATACTTCTTTTTTTAATCTGTAAAACCGCTCTATTTCTTTACCAAAAGACAATAAAACAGGCATAAATTTGTTTAAAAAGAAAAATGTTTGATTGAAAACACGTTGTTTCTTTCTTCTTTTAATGGTTATCGTACTCGATTCTTGTACTTCTACCAAGAACACGGGCGGAACTCGCTGGTATCATTCGTTTAATACCCGGTATAATGTCTATTTTAATGGTCAGCAGGCGTATGAAGCAGCCTTGAAAGCACAATTGGAAGGCTATACGGAGAATTATTCGGAAATGATTTATATGCATCCGGTTTCCTCATTGGCTAAAAATAAGACAGATGGAAAAACCGGCGGTTCGTTCGATAAAAGCCTTGAGAAAGCGGTGAAAGCAATTAAAATGCACTCCATCCAAACCAAACCGCAAAGAAATCCGGGCAAGGCAAGAGATCCAAAATACAGGGCGTTCTTAAATAGAAAAGAATTTAATCCCTTTCTTCATAATGCATGGATGCTGATGGGACAATCGCAGTTTTTCAATGGTGATTTTCTCGAAGCGGCAAGTTCATTTTCTTATATTTCCCGCTTGTATGATTCGCAACCCGAAATCGCTATTCCGGCGCAATTGTGGAAAGCGCGCTGTTACGCCGAAATGGGCTGGTATTATGACGCCGATAATATTTTATCAAAAATGAATGTCGCCCAATTGACTAAAAGTCAACGGAATTTATATTCGACGGTTTATGCCGATTACTTTGTTAAGCAAAAACAATATGCTGAAGCTATCCCTCATTTAAAAGCCTCTATTCAATCCGAAAAAAATAAATTACAAAAAAATCGTGAGAAATATTTGCTTGGACAATTATATACTGCTACCAATCAAAAAGAATTGGCATACAAGACTTTCGGAGAAGTATCAAGTTCCAGCGCTCCTTATCCTCTTGTGTTAAGCGCTAAAATCCGTCAAACGGAAGTTTATCCGGGAGGCGATATTAACAAGATCAGTAAGCAATTGACTCAGATGACTAAAAGCTCAAAGAACGAGCAATATTTAGATCAGATTTATTATGCTTTGGGTAACGTATATATGACGGTTCCCGATACGGCAAAAGCTATTAAAAGTTATGAATCAGGCGTAGAGAAAAGTACACGGAACGGAATAGATAAAGCGCTCAATCAAGTGAAATTAGGGGATATTTACTTTACTCAGCGAAAGTATGTTAAAGCTCAACCGAATTATTCCGAAGCATTGACGCAACTGAAAAAAGGCGACGAAGCCTATCCGCGCGTATCCAAGCGTTCGGAAGCGCTGGATGCGTTGCTCATTCCCTATCAAGAGGTTGAATTGCAGGATAGTTTGCAGCGTTTGTCCCGAATGACGGAAGATGAACGTATGGCGGTCGTCAAAAAAAATATTGAAGAACTCATAAAAAAAGAAAAAGAAGAAGCGAAAAAAGCCGAAAGAGATCAATATCAAGCGCAACAAGAAGCGTTGCAAGGGCAACAGCAATCCAATCGTCCCGCTCCGGCAGGCGCTATGAATGCAATCGTTCCTCCCACTCCGGGCGGATCCAGCGTGTTCTACTTTTATAATGAACAAATGGTTGCCATCGGTAAAAATATGTTTCAACAAAAATGGGGACGAAGAAATCTGGAGGACGATTGGCGAAGAAGAAATAAATCCGCTCCCTTATTCACCAATCCGAATGAAGAACTTGCTGCCACAGATTCTACAAATTTTGCGGGAGTTAACGATAGTATTCCAAATGCTAACATTCTTTCGTCTGATTCAACAAACGAGGAAACAACCTCCAATGACCCCCACGATCCACAATTCTATTTACAGCAAATCCCGACGACTGAGGAAGAAATAGCTGCTTCCAATCTGATTATCTCTAATGGTTTATTTAATATGGGCGTTATTTATAAGGATATGTTGGAAGATAATCCTCTGTCGCTGGAAACATTTCAAACTTTAGATACCCGTTTCCCCGACAACGAAAACCGGATGATGGCATATTATTATATGTATCTCATTTATTGGCAGGATGGAAATATGGAAATGGCAAATCAGTATAAAATGAAAATCAGGGAAGGATTTCCGAATAGCGATCTCGCCGTTGCCATGTCGGATCCGGATTACGAATACAATCAATTAACGATGGATAGCGTTCAAGAATCATTATATCAACAAACTTATGCCAATTATTTAGCAGGAAACGCAATGGAAGTTCGCCAGAGTTATGAAACCGTTGTCACTAAATACAGTCAATCGAAGTTGATGCCTAAGTTTATGTTGCTTAATGCCTTGAGTTTTGCTGCGACCAATGAAGCGGACACTTTTAAGGTTTTATTGAAACAGTTGGTCGATAAATATCCGAAGGATGATGTCGCCGCTTTAGCTTCCGACATGATAAAAGGCTTTCAGCGGGGATTACTTTTGTCGTCTTCCGGCGATAATATGCTGGCGCGGGGAAGTTTATTCAACATGCGTTTTGTCGGGGAAGGTGGCGCTGCCTCGGATTCGACGCTTCAATTTTCTGCCGAAACAAATGTTCCGCACGAATTGCTGTTGATTTATTCCAAAGGAAGTTTAGACGATAATGTATTATATTATACAGTGGCAGGCTATAATTTCGGCAATTTCCAGGTGAATGATTTTGCGCTGGAAAAAACGGCAGTAGGAGAAATGGGCTTGCTGCAGATTAAAGGTTTCAATAGTCAAGGGCAAGTAATGCAATACCTTGAAAAGATTCAGCAACCGGGAGGATATGCAAAAGACTGGAGTCAGTTGGTGATTATGGTTCCGATTTCAGAGGCTAATTATTCTGTTTTGATGAAAGGGAAAAGCATGGATGAATACATGACTTTCTTTGAAAAACAGTTCAGTCAGGGAAATGAAGATTTGATTGCCGACTGGCGGATAAAGCAAGCCGAAGAAATGAAAGTTTCCCAAGAAAACAAAAAAGAAGATTTGCTGTCTGAAGCCGGTAAAAATAAAACGGAAGAAACGCAAAAAACGACTTTGCCGGTCGATAGCGCTAAGGCGGCTTTACCAATGGATACCGTTCATTCAGTTCCGGCTAATCAGCCTGATTTAACGGATTTAACAACGGCAAAAACCGATAGTGTCATTGATAAAACGCTTGAAACGGCAAACGAGATTTATACTGAAGCATCCGATAAAGTGAACGAATTTTCAAACAAGCTCAA
>Ga0209629_10001151_pt1 | contig 16114 bp, 7 predicted proteins | sample TergutCu122P5_FD_187286 | JGI IMG/M metagenome (GOLD analysis project Ga0209629, IMG submission 187286) | Cubitermes ugandensis P5 segment gut microbial communities from Kakamega Forest, Kenya - Cu122 P5 (SPAdes) (version 2) | ecosystem: Host-associated > Arthropoda: Insects > Digestive system >...
ATATTGTAGTAACTGCACAGTGAATGTAGTTAGGTATGCCAGCAACATATTGTAGTAACTGCACAGTGAATGTAGTTAGGTATGCCAGCAACATATTGCAGTAACTCTTGACGTGATAATGAATTACTGGAGTTAGACATGATTAAAAATATTGTGGACTTTCATTCTCTTTAGAGTAAAAGATCATATTACAAGTTATTTTTTTGAACCCACATAATCTGATAATCTGTAAATTTAGAGAAGCCTTGCGTCTGATATTTCCTTTATAATGAATCTGTATTTAAGAATTGTACGTGTGCACCTGAACTGTTTATATTTATTGATTAGTGTTTATCAGTGTGATAAATAAGGCAGGTACTTTATCAATCCATGATGCTGCAGAATGCAATGTCTTTTGAAGATTAAGCATGGCACGCACAAATTTCTGACCATCTTTAATGTACCCACATATTACCATATCTGATATCTAACTTATTAGCAGCATGTGAAGGTACATCTGGCCCTTTACAAAACTTTAAGACATAAATGTTCGGTGATATATCCCGCTTGCCTTTCACCTTGGATGTAGATCGTTTTTCTTGGTCAGTTTCACGCCCCGGCCGCTTTATACCTGGCATCCCTTAAATAGTAGTCTGTGTGGGTTCCGTATCCTATTTAGGTGTTTCGGGCAAGAGGAAAACTCGTGTCTCTGCTGAGAATCGAACCAAGACCTCTCGGTTTTACAACCTGTAAACGTATCGCTATTCTGGCTATGCCCTCCCGGCTCCCAATATTAGCACTTGCGTTTTTCATACAATGGAAGGTATTCTGCTTGGAACTGCATTCATTTTGACATTGTAGTTTATATTAGACATCGAAACTCTCTCAGAATGAGGGAATATGGAATCACAGAGCTCACGTAACCTGCAGTCATCATAGTAAAGGAGCTGATGTATATTCATAATGTTTTGTGATCAGATTCCCTGTCTTTTGCTTCTAAATAGCATTTTGTGATACATACAATTGTTTGGAAGGGAAGATTAGCCTACGTCTATAGCTCGGGGCTCGTTGTTCCTACCTCTCTATTTGTTACATCAAGTTTAGGCGCTTTCGCAAAATTGCAAAAAGGGCTATTTGCTTCCTCATGTCCGTCTGTCCGTCTGTACGCAAGAAACAGATCGGCTCCCACTGAAGTGATTTCGATAAAATTCAGTATTTGAAGATTTTTCGGATATCTGTCGAGATAAATCAATTTTTAGTGAAATCTGGCAAGAATAACCGTACATTAAATACCTATACATATTTACGACAATATTTCGCTGCATTCTTTTTAGAACAGAAATATTTCAAACAAATGTTGTAGAGAACATAAAACCCGTATTTTATATTAAAAAATCTTTTCTGAAATTCGTGTCATTTATCATATATAGTGGAAAAACGTGATAGAACAAGACATGTCACAAATTATAACACGGTACATGAGCTTTGCATGTTGGATAACTGAAGCTTCAGACAGAGAGTAAAAATATGTATTGCTTTTCAAAACAACAGGGGTTATGCGAACGCACCTCAATATGACATACTTACATTGATTGTCTGGTTCAGTAATGTATGAACTTAGCAGCTGGTACACAATTTCTAAATATCTTGTATACCCATCAGAAAATTTAGTGGTAAAGTACGCCAGGGTCTGGGTTACTGATCCTACGGAAATTACTATTGTTGTGATGTTACAGAAAGTCACACAGCCACAGTTTAAATGCTTTCATTGTGAAATATCAAGATAACAATTGCATGTACCTAAGGGAAAATATAAACCTAAACATTCAACAGTGGGTTCTCGAAATTTATAGTGTGGTGGATATTGAAAGAATGTTCAAAACTTTATATAACTTTCCATTTTAACTAAAATTAAGGTAACATTACAGTTTACTCTCTTTGTTCATTTCACCTTGACACGTAAACGAACTTAAGCTGGCATACAAACCTGGACAAGAGTGATAACAGATACACAACTTGAAAACGTTTCAACCTGTTCAAACACAGAGACCTCTAGGATAAAAGGTAGAACTGGTATATAAGTATATATCACACTTCACTCTACTGGAAGAAAGAAAGTACACTGTTTCCTGTATATCTGAATAACACCATATAATATTACGTAAATAAATTTCCATAATATATAAATTATCCCAGCCTGAAGTGATGTATGTACATATATATACACGGTGTATATATATATATGGAGTAAATGGAAATAGAGGCACCAGACAGTTTAAGAGTCATGTGCAACATGCGGGTAGTGAACCGCAGTGGACCCCTGTCCAGTAAATAATATTAACAACAAAAGCGCCAAACTTGATACACGACGAAACGGAATAGTGGAGATCGCTGCACTGTCTGCCGTCAGACTGTAGGCTATGAATGTAGAGTGAGGGATGGATTGAGGTGCAACAGCTGTTGTATTTGCAGAACTGAAATGAGTATATTAGTATGTGTTCTTCAATCAGATAAAGGATATTAGTCTTGGTGAGTAGAGCATATTACTTGGAAACTAGGTTATAGAATATTTCATCTGATTCTGTATCTGGTTTTTTGATATATAAATGACCTATCATAAGTTTTCCGCTTCTTCATTTTGTGTTTCAGTTCTTATACCTAAATTAATGATTTCGCTTCAGGTAGAGTTGTATTTGTGGCAAAACGCTTTTCGTATCCTTTTTGTGAATTCTTTTCAATTGTACTGTTCACATATTATGTTAAACTACGTACAAATTTATTTAATTGATCGAAAAAACGTCCAGAAAGGCTCTGGGAGAACACAGCATAATGTTCAATGAGTATCGGGGTTCTTTCTCATGGATTATGTTTTTGGGTGTGAAGTTAACCACTTGCTATCCTTTATCGCCTACGTTAAGAATTAGTGCAGCTATCCCTTCACACATGGCGTATTTATGACTTCAGTGCAGTGACGTCACCATTACTGCAGTTTCTATATTAAAGTTTATAGAGAGAAAGAAAGGATAAAATGCAACTGCATAGTTGTTATTATGAGTAACCTGTAGCTGGGAACAACTGCTTTGTATACAGCACGTACAGCTGGCTTAATGTGCGAGTGACATTCAACAGAGGAGGAAAATTCTAAATTGAATACTTGAGTGTTTCTGAGGCAAAATTGCCGTTACATATTTGGTAACCGGATATTTGTAAATGTTGCATGAACTGTTGATTGTAGGTCGTGTCCAGAATAAGAGTTCAAATCTACGTCTGTGTCAGATTGTGTTGTAGGTGACAACGCTTTTCAATATCCGGTATGAGTATTGTCTCAATAATGTGTGACTAATGTTTTGGTTTTAATCAGCGAATTTTGAAATTTGTTATTATTTATAATCTTTCATTCACATTTTTTGCAGTAAATTATACGTTAATCCGAATAATTTAATGTAAAATGTAACAATTAGTGCTCAAATAATCACAACCGGACGGGAAATTATGCTTAAAGGCAACAATCTGCGCCTGTTTCACTGGTTAAACAGATGAAGTTCGCTGATGTGTTTCACGCTTGGGCAGGCTAAAATGTCACGTAATGTCCAGTTGAAGTACCGTAAAGGAGAAGGTTGTTGGGTGGATAACATTAAAATGAATTTGTACAATAAAGTGTGAGGATGGGGCTTGGATAAACTAATTTTGGAACGTGTAGATTTGCAGATTATGGTATTAATCGTGTGAAACCTCCATTATCTGTTACCACAAGTTTAGCTACAATGGATACATTAAGTTTAAAATGTTTATTTTAAGAGGTAAATTTATAAAAGCAGAATTCAAATCCCGATTTATTATGTCTGCGGCCTTTTCACGTACGTTTTATAGTTCCATTTCAAAATGCTGCTGTAACCACAGGCAATTATTTGTCATGAATATACAGCTGTAAAAAGTGAACTTGTTATTACACATTTCAAAATTAATGTGCTGAGCTGGGGCTTATTTCTGTCGTGGGACCCGTCAGGTTCTGAGTCACTTCATTCTTGTCACTACGAATTTCACACAATTTAAGAAAACCTGGGAAATATTCGTTTCGGTTTCTAATGCAGCTCTTTTTACATTATTCTTGTAAATCTACAAGAATGTGAAGCTTTTCATTCCTATGTCCAGGCTAATAGGATCCGTACGAAATCTGGAAAGAAGAGTACATTATTTCACCCAAGCAATATCTTCTCACTATAAAACAGAAATGCCGTCCTGAATTTGTCTTCGTAATGTTACATCTTCTTCCTCCCTTGCATATAAACGAAATTAATTCTCTAGTATGTGCAAGTATTAACAGAGGGTCGTTTCTGCAGGTACTGAATACGAAGTACAATATTTGGTAAGCAGTTTCTAGACAAGCATGTGTCATATCACCGTCTAGTTGAAGATCGTGTAGACTGTGGGAGTGCAGATAGGAAAAATAACAGACATTTTACATTACATTCCAACCCATTTTCCAATAAGCTGTCCTTGTTTAAGAAAACTTTCTGCCGTTAATAATAACCACTACATAGACTTTCCGAAACACCTGGGGAAGGAAGAGAGAGAGTTGGAGACAGAAGAAGGTGCAGAGGAGTAAATTTAACATTCTGTGTTTCCTGTTTTACAATTAAGTTTCTACAATTCAAAACAATAAATGCCAAATATTTTATTAAATTTACAATAATATGATAAAACAGAAACTCTTACACGTTTCGGGCCTTACTGGCCCATCACCAGGGAACACAAAATTTACAAAAAGTTACAAATGTAATTATAGTGAAGAGGATAGACAGATATATTAAATACGTTAGCACATTACACGGAAGTAGAAACAGCATGGCATCATAAGTTCATAGGTAATGTTCACTCGTCCTTCCGGAAGAGTGGATTGACGGCGAGATAAAATGTTGGGAAGTGAAGTTAGTAAACCCTTTAAAAATACTAGTATATTATAATTAACTTCCTGTACCACAAAGACACACTTCTTCTCCATTACAAAGACCAACAAGTGAATGTTTTTCATGGAAAAATTCGGCGTTTCTCTGAGAAAAATGTGGAATACAGGAACACACTCTGTAGATTACCTGTAGATTTTTGGTTGTTACGAAAGTTATTAAGCTGCACAAATTATACAATTATTTGCCAGTGTCATATATAAAGGGTTAATACAGCTGTCTTTGTTGTTTTGGCATAGCTCGACATTTCATTGGTTTTGTGTCACTGGATGAATGTGACATCATTTGCAGTACTGAAGGGTAAATACCAAATTTTTGAAAGTATATTGTCAGTCTTCCACAATATTGTACAGCTGCAATATTAATACTGCCGCAATAAAGCGTCTATTAATGTTATAAATTTTTAGTGCATAATTATGTTACTTCTTACTGTCATATAAATTAACCTAAAAATTATATATATAAATTGCACAAGTTACGAATATTGGTTATATTCTACACGTGACAGTATGTGGTATGGCATTTAGTTACTATCATTGTAAATGCACCTGTTATCTCTGTCTTCAGAAGTAAACGGCGAATAAAAGTAAGGGTACCCATTCTCATTATCTGTTTCTGAGATGAGTACTTCTAATGTCGATAGATGTTGTAGTGAGAACTGGAATTTGTTAGTCTGCTCCGGTGTTATTGTATTTACATGGGATTTCTTTGTTGTAAGTCTCAATTCAGTGCTTAAGATAAAACATTGTCCAGTTAATAGCTACTTTCATCAGCTGCCTTGCAACGTAACGTCTTGTAATGCACAAGTGTAACGCGGTGTTGCTGCCCTCCATATGATACATTCAGCTGTCCGAATTTGCGAAGGCGCTACCCTCAAGTCGAGGCACAAGTTAGCTAGTCATGTAGCATGATTCGTAACTCTTGCGGCATAAATCAGATCTTAAGCCTGGGTGACGTACTGCAGTGTATTTAAATCATTTACCTATATTTGTAACTTTGTTCTTTCAAGTGGCTTACTGTTGTGTCCTGACGATGGAAGAAACATATTACTTCGAAATTATGACAGCTAGCTGCCAGTGTTGAGAACTGCCACTTTTCTAGGCACAGAAATCTGCACGCATGTCGGTAAGAGAGCCTTAAATATCTCTCTGTGAATTAGTTGAATGCACACTGGAATACTGACAGAAATAAGTCCGAAAAATGTGAAACTACAGAAAAATGAACCAAATTTAATGTTATCAAAAGAAGCTCACAATTACGTACAGCGCTTTCTATGTCTATTCTGTCGTCTTATATTGAGAGAAATCCCACGCTCTGTGCTGAAATCAAACACTCCTAATTTATTCACAGTTCTTTTATTCATTTCAATTATTACAAAATGATACTGACTATGAATCTGAAGCCTGGGTAATGAGGAGGCCCTGCCCCGCTAGGGTTTGTTGCGCCATAAGAAAAATCAGTTTGTGAGAGTACATCAGAACAGGCAAGGTGCAGATGAATTGGCGCTTGTTGTTATGTGATCACCGCCGGTTTACTGAACTGGTGCACTGTGTGGGGCTGAGCTGAATGTTCAACGAGCTGTTTGCAGACTCACTATTAATGGATTAAATGGGGTAAATTGCAGTATTGCTTCAGTGATGAAATAAATTTGCTATGAAGGTAATTAATTCAAAATAAAAAAAAAGTCCAGAATGCTTAAGCAACAGTCAACAAAACATTTTCGTGGTCTCTTCTGCAAACGAAGTTTTTATATTTCGTCACTGACCAATATCCTGTGCCTCCCAATAAACGAACCTTCCTTCACAGTGTAATGAAACCAGACGACTAGCAATTTAAAAAAAATTGTAGTGAAAACTTTAAATGGCGTGTAGAATCGTACGTTAAGTTCCGTTAATATTTATACTGCAGTTATGCATGTACCAAAGTTCCTAACATTTACAACTTAAACTTGATTGGCACTGCACACAGCACAGAATTGTACACTTTGGTCACTACTGTAGTGTTTTAAGGAAAGAATTAGATGCCATATTTTCTGAGAATATCATCATATTAGGTTGTGTAATATTTAAATAAATTTTCACAGATATATATATATATTTATATTTATTTATTGAGCCAATTATTATATCCAGTACTTTCAAATTTGAACTATAAACATTATTTCGAATTGGACAGGAAAAGATTTTCAGACACGCAATAAAAGTTGTAAATAATTTAACTGCAGTAACAGTAAATGTTTGCTAATGACGACATTTCCAGTTTGGATTCCTCGCTGTGAATCTTCCACAATTTGTGTACATCATCTTAAACAGCACATTCCTGATATCGTTCATAGTAAACAAGTAGAAGGCAGTACAAAATGGGGTTAACATTTACTCACAAAATTATACCCCTCCCTGCAGCTGTTTGTGAGTCTTATTCTAGAAATATATTTCATGTGTTCACACAACACCACACTAAATACTCATTCCATTAGCTGTTCTAAGTTACGATACCAACAGCATTTTGTGAGAGAATATCGTTACTTCTTTTGAAACTGACAGAGATACCTAGAGCTGAATGCGTGATAGAGAATTATGCAATACTGATATTTGTGTGATGTGCAATTACCAAAATCGTCATAGACATTAAAGAAAGTAGACATTTCATTCGCTCATTAAATATTATGTTTCAATGTAGATAAATTCTGCTTGTAGTCAGTTTTGTTCTCTGTATTCTTAGTCTTGTTATTCTTCGCCCAAAACTTTAGTATTCATCTATAAAACTGCACAACGTCACATCTCAGAGAACAGGAATTTTCACCTGCTTAAATACTATATTGTTCTTGGGAAAAATTGTTATTGTGTCTGACTTACTAAACAGTTAAAATCCACTACCTGTTGAGTTTCCATAATTTACTTCTATATGCTTAATACCACGGTGCAGGGAAAAAGGCAATTCATCTTGAAGGTTCCGTAGTTATTTTACATCCCCAAATAAAAATTCGGGGATTAATTTTTTTATAAAAATATCGTTCTCTCCTTTCTATCTGATTCGCCATCAACAAAGCACATTCAGATTTCTTAACCCCATAATTGAAAGCACGTAGCTAAATTCCATAAAGCCAAACACAGTCCCTATTTACGACGTGTAGTGTCTGGACTTAATAAGAGTACATAAGAACGTGTACGGTGCAAATAAGGTGGCGCCTCCCTTTATGTGATGAGCGTCGGTGTATTAAACTACGTAATATTTGTGATATTCCTCCTTATATTTCGAAAATTTGCTGGGATAATAACTAATAAACCAAATTTGGCTCAGTTACATATCACAAATTAATGTGTATTACCAGTTATGTTTTCAATCTTGTTACTCCTTTGCCCTACTGTCTGTTACACACGTACGCAGTCGGTCTGTCTTACTGACAATATCAGCATACAGTGCGTAGCTAACCGACTGCTGACTGCCGACTGCTGCTGAATGTCAACTGTTTAACAACTGTGATTTGCTTTGTAGCGACCTTTGAACAAACAGTTTCTTACACTAAATTTTCTGATTACATGCCGCCAATTCTTACTTCGAGTTACTCCGTAACACACGCACAACATACCAAGTTCAACTGCCATCACTTTAGGGTCGTAAAGTAAGTGGCGGTAGCTAGTGTCGCCACCTCTTCAAAACTTTGGGTGACCGTCGTGTTGTTATAGCTGATTTGTGGGGAATAAAACCCACGGCGTAGAGGGGAACTTCAAACTTGTGAGATTCTTATAGCGTGTAAATCTTCCAATGGGTTCAAGAAGAGAGGCGAAGGGACACACAAGTATCATGAAGTTTTAAGAAGTCTGACACTTGCCTGTCTTGAAAGAAAATGTTCTTAAACAACTATAAAATTTTATTATCACCATGGTGTTCGTGTCCACTTGAGATATGTAATGTTCTGGGATATTACGCAGCGTATAATGGTAATTCCTTACAGACGTTTCGGTACAACCTATGGGACCCGACATGATCCGAAGCACTTCGTCTCCGTTTCTCTGAAGCTTGACTGAAAACATCAATTGCTTCGTACTCTTTATATCATATAGGTTCATTCAATGGTATTAGCATATTAACATTTACATATGCGCCTTCTTCAGGATAAAATTACGCCAAATAATTGACACTTTGTGCGCATATTAAGGTAATAACATGGGTAATATTTGTGATATACTTCAGTACCTTCTGAAAAATGGGAGGTTACTACCAATAACACAAGCTGTGATCAGTTACAATATCAGCATACAGTTCGTAGCCAGCGGAATGCTGACTGTCAACAGCTGCTGAATATCGACTGCTTAGCAACTGCTGTTGTGTGGTACAGAGCTTTGAACAAACAAATTTCTACTTTAGAGGAATGAACAAATAATCATCTAACACCAGTTTATAAACTATTCATACAGCTACATGTTTCCACCCCACGGGATATATATTATATATATACATATACATCTGTTATTATGTTCTAAAAGCCAGCCTGATGATGACCCCGCGTAGTGGAAACATGTAGCTGAATGAGCACTTTATATAAAGTTGTGTTCGATGGTTATTTATTTATTTCTTATTTTATACTTCAACACAAAGAATGCATAATTTAAAAATTTTAAAATTTAAATTACACTTGATAATTCATGCATTCAATGATTATTTCGAGTTATAACGACAAAATCAAAAGAGAAATCAGTGCAACATGGCGCATGGAATTTTATGCTATGTTTGGCTCTGGGTATCAACTGGAACACTTCGCTTAGATAATGTAACTTGTTTGGGCGACGTTAAGTTTACATGTAAATGTACTTAATTGTGTTTTATATAAAGACGCTGCCAACAGTTCTTATTGTGTAATTTAGAGTGACTGGTTGATGAGTGGCGAATGAAATGGGGAAAAAATGTAATGGCTATAACGCCCTAACAGGAAGCACTATCACAAGACCGTCCTCAGCGTACTGACTGATGACAATCCCGATGATGGACCGTTAACCTGCTGACTTGGGTAAGGATCAGCTCCCAATTAAATGTGAGACTGTTTACCCCTTGAGCCGGAGTGGTCGAATAGACAATATAAAGTAGCGTGAATTTTGACAGTCTGCAGATTTACGCAGCAGTGTCGGTGAGGATTCCGTTATTTGCGATAAAACGCTTCGTCAGAGGATAAACGGTTCCCAACGTTCCGTGACAAGTTACTGATCTGCAATCTTCGGACGGTTGTATACTGCGACGCAGACTCATGTTTCAGAAGAATGGAACATTTTAAATATTTTTAAAAAAAAATATGAATTTCGGTTTTGAGTCAACCACATTCTGCCCGATCTGCTCATATACTTTTATTATTCTATTGAACTGAGTGTGAAAGATCACAATAAATGGTATCCAATAACCACCACAACTGGTACTGGATAATATCCGGTGATTTTCTTAAGAAGACACGTTCTAAGCACTAGAAAATGTAAGAGTATTTACGAAGACATAAGCCTCGATACTTCTAAGCATAATGAAAAAAACTGCAGTTTATCATAATGTATGGACGGCACATTTTAACATAATTTACGTAAATGATGACATAAAATGTTCTACCACAAGTACATCTGTACTTGCAGCGAAAGTTTCGTTTTACTTATAAGGAGTGATACACGCAATAAAATATAGGAAAAAATAAGAAATGCCATTTAAGTGTGATGAAAATTACACAGAATCAGATGGAATATTCTAAAAATTAGTTTCAAAACAACTTGCTTGAATCACCAAAACCGACTTTATTTATCTTACTGAAGAACAGATAATAATATCCGAATTTCAGCTATTTAAATACAGGAGCTATTGCACCCCGATTCCATGCTTCGCTCCACACTCACGGCAGGTAGTGCGGCGATTCCCACTATTCCATTATGTTTTGAACCATAGCTGGAACTTTGCAATTAGAACAATAAACTGACCAAGGACCCGCTGCCTCTCACTACCCACAAGCTGCGCATGACACTTATTCTGGTGTCTTTGTGTTCATTTAATTTATCTTGAATATCTTGGATATTATAATAATTTATAAGTGTATTATTATATATTATTCTTCTGCTACAGAGGGAACAATGTACTTTCCTTTCTTCCAACAGCCAGAAAATTTGAAGTTACTTGCACGCCACCGCGTTACCTATGACAGCCTTGCCCGTTATCCTAGAATTCTCTGGAATAACTGATATTAAATCTGTTTAATTTGTGTAAATATTATCACTCATGCACAGCCCTACATACCTGCTTAAGTTTTCTCATGGACCAAAGTCAACAGAATATATAAATTTAATTGTATTTTTATCTGAAGTTCAGTTAAAATAATAAGTTGGTGTATGAAGTTTTGCATTCTTCAAAATTCTACCACACTATAAAATTCCAGAACCCAGTGTTGAAAGATAACGTTTACGTGGTTCTTTACGTACGTGCAATTGTTAAGTTGACATTTCACAAAGATGCTTTTAAACTGTTGTTTTGTGAGCCTCTGCAATACCAAAACTACAGTAAATATCCTCAATTTCACGACACACAAACGCGTTGTACATTACTACTGCATGTTGCTGATAAGTTTGTGGGATGTTTAAATCCTGTATCAACTGCTGAGTTTAATACGTGACTGTAAAACAAACAATGCAATTGTTAACCTTTATCCTGCTAATGCGGACTTTTGGGCGAGCTCCTAATAATGCTAGCAAATGGCAAATGGGATTTAATTCGGTAAGGTACCAATGAGGCGCTTTCGCGTGACAATTTTTGATGAAGAATTGCAATAAATATTACATATTCTGAACTTGTGTTTGTAGCCTTTGTTATCCAGCACGCAAAGCTCACTTCTTCTGCTTCGTGTTATATTGTCGTCCATGGCCGTTTTTGGCGCCAATGTATTTTTTCACATAATCTCATAAACGGCACAAATTTCGAAAAAAATATTTTTTTTGAAAACAAAATGTGTGTTCTGAATTTATTTTGTCTGAATAATTTCTCATTCTTATAAGAATTCAGTAAAATATTATCATAAATGCACGTAGGTCTTCATGTAAAGTACTCATTAATCTTCTCAAATTTCAATAATACTTGCATTTTTCGTCAGATTTTCGAAAATTTTCAAATAACAAACTTCGTGAAAATTCGTCTAGTGAGAGCCGACTCATTCCAGGTGGACAGAAGGAAGGCTGGACGGACATAGATAACTGAGGAAGCTAATACTCGCTTTCCGCAAGCTTCCGAATTCGTCTAACGGGAGATATCACGAAGAGATGGTTAAGAAAAAGTGGCCACGACTTATAGTCATGCTGTTCACTTGCAGGCAATGATAGTGGTCACAAAATGCTAATCAGAAGTAGCAGGTCGGGAATCTGGCAACACAAGATTAGAAATGTATGCCAGCTGCTTTAGTACGAAGACTGCAGATTGCTTGAGATCTGTAACTCCAATTTTTCCCCATTCTGACACAGTTTTGAAGTCTAACACAGAGTGTAATGTTGAATTGAATGCAGTTCCATGCAGCGACTATGCTACTGTATGAACCACGGAAGTGCCAACAATGGGATCCGGGATAACACAGTCAGTATAGTGAAAAGGCTACAGGTTGTAAAACCGAGCACACTTGATTCGATTCCCAGCACGGATTTTCCCCTTGCCCGAAGCATGCAAATAGGATATTGAACCCATATAGCTTACTAATCAATGGTTACCGGGATAAAGCGGCCGGGGCTTGAAACTGAAAATCAACAAAGATATAACACCAAGAAAAATGACGATTAGGATATAACCGCGCTTAGTATACATCTTCAAATTGTGCACATTGACAGTTGTACACTCACATGTTGCTAATAAGATATATGTCAGAAAGACAGTCAGCCATTTGTGTAGGTTATTTTTGATCTACAGGAGACATTGCATCATGAAACATCATGGATTGGTCAAGTGTCTGTCCTTCTTATCAAACTGATAAGCAGTACGCAGTACAGATAAACAGTTCAAGTGAAGTGTACAGTCTGAAATAAAGTTCATTATAAAATGTATATCAGACGCCAGGCTTCTGTAACGTTTATAAAGTATCAACTAATTCAATTCATGTTGCAATACTGCTCAAAACCTTAAGCAATGATGGGCTTAAAAACTTGTAATAAAGGATTGTATATTAAAGAGAATCACCTCCAAAATATTTTTAACCAGTTTTAAAACCAATAACTTTCTGAACACGTTAAGAAATATTGCAATGTGTTACTGTCTTAACTAAATACATGCACTATGCAGTCTTTCTTACAAATGCCGGTCGCGACATTCCATGTTCTTATGGAACTGAAATGTTTATACTCTTGCCAAAGTTAAATATTTGCCTTTATTCTAAGCCAGATAGATCCAGTACACACAACATGATTCTAATACTTCGATTCTAATATCATCCTCTCAAACACCCCTACATCTTCTTTCCTTCGACGTTTTCTAAGATAAATGTTTCATGGCGCATTGCATTTCTGTCTCTCTCAGTTCCCTTATATTTCCGTGCTGCTGTTCCATGGTTTTGACACCATAAATGACAATTGTTATTATAACCAGACTTTGTATACAGGACGAGTCAACAATGCATGTGCAGCTGAGCAAGAAGGATGCTACACTGTACTGGAAGTGGGAAAGTACCACAAACCAAACTCTTCATTTGGCATACGTGACATCAATCGCGCAACCCATACAGCGCAGTTTGTGAGTTAGAATTTTTTCCTCAGACTGTATTTTAGCAACACATTAGTGCAACACATGCGCAATGTTCCAAGTCACTAACCATCATTTTAGGGTCGTAACGTCAATAGCGCTGGTGTCGATAAGGCCTCACAAATTTTAGTGTCCGCCATGTTGTTATTAATGATGTCTGGGAAATAAAGCTTACAGCCTTAGGTGTGACCTTCAAATATATGACGTTCATATTTCGTGAAAATCGGTCAGCTGGTTCAAGAGGAGAGGCGGGCCGATACACAGGCGTCATGGAAATTTAAGTATCCGAAAGCTTTTCTTCCTTGAAAGGAAATATTTCTAAAATATAATGTTAATACACCATGGTGTTGGTATGCCCTTTTTTTGTCTATACCTCGCATTTATACATTTGAACCATCTGACCTGTTTTTACAAATCTCATTATGACCATTGTGATGTCGTTAGAGGGCACCCCGACGCCTTTAATTTTCATTTTCTACAGTCGGTAATATCAACGTAGAAGACATAAAAACGTGTGAGGTGTGACCCATACTCCCTTGTAGGCACTTGAATTCTATGTAGTGGTAGATGATGGGGGAATGAGAAGCTTTCGTTAAGGTGAAATATTGACAGAATGACAAGCAGCAACATTAGGCAGTACAAATGTTTGCTTAAGAGTTCTGTTTTTTGTGATAATAAACCATTTGAAGAAGACAAGCAACAGAAATTTGATGAGGAGGTAGATTATAAACTTTACGACACTTTATAAGCAAAATATTTTTTTCTAGAAATATTTAAACATGAGATAATATTAATTTATTCTTTATTGTTGTCACATTATCGGGGTCAAAGGCAAGAAATTAGGTCAAATGATATTTCCTCGGTACCTCCGTCCGTAGGCACAAATTGACTAACCTATTAGCTGGATAGTCTAGAAATCAAGGATCGTCTGTCGGAAAGTGTAAGAAATTTTTCTTTTCTCCAAAATTCCCATAGAGTTTCCAGAAATCACTTAGCTTCTGATTCACTGGATACAGGATTTCATTCCCACGGTAAAGCGGCCGGGACCTGAAGTTAAACACTTAACCTCCACATAAGACGTTGTGATCAATTAAGCACAGACACTGTACAGTTACTGTACTTTCTACATTGAAGCATATAGAGAGAAGGAAAGAATAAAAGGCAACTGCACATTTGTAATTATCTGTAACATACAGCTGGGACAACTCCATTCTCTAAAAACCATAAAGATGGATTACTAAAATGTCGAAGAGATGAATAAAACTCTGAATTTAATATATTAGTGTTTCTAATACAAAGTGGCGTTACTTGATCGGATACCGTATAATAGTGTATGTTGCATTAACTGCTGATTTTGTGTCGTATCCAGAATAAGGTTTCCGCTGTACGTCTGTATCAGATTGTATTATAGAGCGACAACACTTTCCAATATGTGGTATGAGTATTACCTCAGTAATGCATGACTATTTTTTATTTTAATCAATGCATTTTGACATTTGTTATTCTTTACAAACTATCGTCCATTATTTAATATATCCATTATTATACATTACTGCTGCGAGTTGCTGATAATTGTGTGGGATGTGTAGATCGTGTATCAACTGCTGGGTTAGAATGTTACTAAAAAACAAAGGCAATTGACGTATAAGTTTTCACTGAGGCGCGTTCCCTTACCCACTGTTGGCGTGGAAAATCAATAAGAATTACATAATCTGTGTGTGTGTTTGTAGCCTCACTTATACAGTAGGCATAACACATTCTTCTGTGTCGTATTATATTGTAGTCTGTAGCCTGTTACTATTTCTTTTGTACATTATGTCATAAAAGACAGAATTTCAGATAAGATTTATAGAATACAAAATGTGTGTTTCGAATTTCTCTACAAATTTTGTCTGAAACATTTGTAATTCTGAGTGCAAATCAGTGAGATATTATCATAAATATATAAATTTTCATGTAAATTACTCGCTTTCTTCTCAGAATTCAGTGATGCTTGAATTTTTCGACGGATTTTCGAAGAGCCTTCCAATATAAAATTTCATGAAAATTCTTCCATTCGGAGCAGAGTTCTGCGATGGGCGGTTGGACAGACAAACTTGTCGAAGGTAATATTCGCTCTTCGCAGAGATTCGATTGCGTCTACAGAGAGATAAAATGAATAGATAGGCAGGAAAAAGTGGCCAAGTGAATTTTGTTTCCTTTGACTTTATTTAAGAAAAATATTTTATGCCTCTTACCATTATATATGTAGATCATACAAAATACCAACGTGATGCACTTAATATTATTTATTCGTCAAATATTCTCCTCTACATGTTTCGAACAACAAGTGCTCATCTTCAGGAGGAACAGTTGTATGTGAGCAGCATATGGTACCGTCACTCTCTATAGAGTCCTAGTGTCTTGTTGATACACAGCTATAGCTTATAGCTGTGTAT
>Ga0209629_10001152_pt1 | contig 16114 bp, 12 predicted proteins | sample TergutCu122P5_FD_187286 | JGI IMG/M metagenome (GOLD analysis project Ga0209629, IMG submission 187286) | Cubitermes ugandensis P5 segment gut microbial communities from Kakamega Forest, Kenya - Cu122 P5 (SPAdes) (version 2) | ecosystem: Host-associated > Arthropoda: Insects > Digestive system...
CACAAGATGACCTGCAGCACTGCTTCCAACAGTGGAAAATTCGCATGGAGCGGTGTAGGGATCGGAGAAGGGACTACATTGAAGGGGATAACATTTCGATTGTCTGATTTTTTTTCAATAAAGGGTTAGAGCATGAATCCGGTTTCTTTATTGCCACACCTTGTATATAACATTTTAAAAAACTTAAAAAATAATTCAGGTAAATTTTCATCTTTAAAGAATTAAAAGCAGGGTACACAAAATATTAAATATTCTTGTTACAATATTGTTCATTTCTTCTGGACACTCACTGAAAACCTTTAGTTGTGTAGTGGACAAGTTTGTGGGAAAAAATTTATTCACCTTACACACAAAATATCAAATTACTTCCTGTTACAACAGGTGCTACACAGTTACCACTGCATTGCCAATGTGTTGATTTGGGTGAAAGAGTTACACATTTCTGTATCATTAGTTCATTTACCTGGACAAAATATGGAGTACGTAGATGAGAAGAAGCTTTTTGTAGGAAGCGCAGAATCAAGTCGCCATGGTCATCAATAATGGAATCAGTCTTGTTCTGACCAGATATTCGTCGCAGAATGCATATCAGATATTGAGCAAATGCCCGTCGAGCCTGGTATTGGCTGCAGTGAAATAATACTGACAGTAAAAACCCTCAGTTTTTCAGACAACTTACAAAAGAAGGCACTACTTTCTCTTGGTTACTGTCAATCACTTAAAGTGTGATGCCTGATGTGGTCACTAAAACCACTGTTTGTTTATTTATTTAGTGATGTTATATCAAATACACATTTTATACAGTATCAAATGATAGTATAACTGATGAATACATAATAACAGGAGAGAAAGGGGCAGTGAATTATTTTGACTTATTACTCCAACATCTGCCTGGAGGTAATAAGAACTGCAAACAATGTAAATTAAAACTGTCATTTCTCATGGCCAAGATTCAAATGTGTGATCTACAAATCATGAAGTGCATATGACAACCACCACAACACAAATCTAATAATAAATACTGTTACAAGTTGCAATGGGAGGGAGAGAGGAAGGGGAAAAAAGAAAGAGAAGAAAAAGAAAAGAGAGAGAGAGAGACGGAGAGGAACAAGAAGAAAGAAAAAAGAAAGAAAGAAAAGGCGTTATGGGTACACAAGAGACAGCTCTGTACTCAGCAGACAAAACTAATGTGGAATTTTAAATTGACATCCATTCCCTTTGAAATACCAAACTTTAAAAACAATGCCATCCACATTTCAATTCACACATAAAATATAGTTGATTTACTACAAATTGTTCGTGATTTTAAACTGAAAAATTCTGAGGAAAAAACACATTTCAATTTACTAAAGATGTCAAATATCAGACACACTTTTGTAACCACACTCTTGAACACAAAATGGGTAAGCTAACTACTCCTGCCAATTACATTAAATTTAAATACAAAAAGCGCGTGAACTAACTCAAGATTTCATGGTGTGGGAACAAAGAGAACACATGGTTAATCCGTGTTTGGTGTACTGGCAGTGATAAATACATTCCAGCTCTTCTATGTAGCCAATCTAGGACCAGTCAGACCAAGCAGCAGACTTTGCCTCTCCATCACACAGCATAAAACAAATAATTATATGCAATACTCATTAACACATCAGAAAACTGCCATTTTAACGTAACAAAGTATCACCTGAGTCGACTGCCATTCTCCATGCTTTGTACTACGTCATTTTTTAGTTCTGTTCTCTCATTCCTCTCCTCAGTATGTACAGACTCCTCAGTTTCTGCAATGGGACACACAGATAAAGTTCACTAGATTTTACACAACTACAAAGGTGCAAAATATCAGAACTGTACTGCCCTACCTGGCATACAAATGAAGCATAAGTGCAATATTTTTCAACAAAACAAAGTACCATTTACCATGCATATATAACTCTGAATGACATACTACATTATATAAAAATATTAATGGTCCCGTATAGTTCAAGGATAATAAAACTATAAGCACCATTGGTCATACTGCTATGTATGTGTATTGCATGTTTCACTGCTGAATACAATTTTTAAGTATCACACTGTAAGACAGTGTATATTTAAAACTTACTTTCACTTTAACAATTTGTTCTTAAGCAAACTAACCTTGGAAGATTCAAGTCTTCTTGGATATGATGCCATGTTCATTTTTAAATGGTCACCAACATTCTGGATGAGCTTGCTGCTTCTACCTTCAGGTCTCCACAGTCAAAAATTACAGTGAAGATACAGGCAGCAAGTTCCTCTGAAACATGAGTAACTATTTACCTGTTGGCAGTGTGTCATATCCCACAAGACTTGAACCTTCATCAACACTAGTGTGAAAACCACAAATCTCATAAACGAACCCTCATGTTTACAATAATTCACAGTGACATGTTCAGACTTGCAAAGCAATTACAACCCTCTCACATTCACTGTACAATCTTCTGGGCACAGCAGCCTATTGAAGTGGAAAAAATTAGCAGTATTGCAGAGAACATGATGCTTCCTCCTTCAATGTCAAATAAAGAAAAAGTCATGTCAGGAGGTTCAAACAGAAATATGAGGCTGATCACACTGGTTAAAGATAACTGTGACCCATGGTGAATTCCTATGATCACCAAAACAAGTGAAACCGTTACTAATCTTGCAGCCAATGGCATGCAGAGGCAGCAATTTCTTCTGAAACATCAGTACTTTTTTACCACTTCTACATGTTGCAGTACACAAAGAGCTATGAATGACAAGAAACCACCATAAACAACAGTAGCCTAATTTATAGCTAGATCTTGATTTATGCCCTAATTTTCTTCCAGAAAAAGTGGGCACATATCAAAAGAGCATATATCCAAAATGATATTCCAATAAGAAATAATGGAATAGGTAATGGTTAGAAGAAGTCATATCAATGACAGCCTTTTCTTTCACAGTATATATACAAACATGATCACACTATTTTTGTGTTAGTGATAATATAAAGAAATAATTCATATTCATTATTAGCCTACATAAATTAGGAATAAACTGTAAACACCTTCAGTACACTTCCACTAAAAGCTGAAGAAGATTATATCTTCAGCACTGTCATGAATTGTACGAACAGTACTCTTGGCCAAGCCAAGTGTGCAGCAGATACTAGCAATGTGTTACCTTTTGCAAACAGATTCATTACATCCTGTTTTTTTCAATACTGATTGTGTTTCACATTTTTTCATTGGGGTTGCACAAGAGAATGCATATTCATGTTTCTCACTCATTTTGATACAAAAGAGATTCTGTTAAATAAAGGCAAATAAACACACTATAAAGGATCACTGTGAATAAAACAAAAAGCTCACCTGACTGAGAGAATTTAGTCAGCATAGTTCCTCACAGCCTTATTCTACATCATTTCATACACTTTAGGCAGTGTCCTAACACACAGGCAGACAAAGGTATAAAAAAATAAAAAAAAAATAAAATTTAAAAGTGGTGTACAATTTCAAAGGGCATTCAAGCAATGATAATTTATCCCAGGGGCCACGCAGTCTAAGGCTGCTCACATGCTGAGATTGTGGGTTCAAATCCCACTAAGGGCACGGATGTTTGTCTGTGGTGAGTGCTGTGTGTTGTCAGGTAGAGGTCTGTGTGACAAGCTGATCATTCATCCAGAGGAGTCCTATCGACTGTGAAGCATTGATGTGTGTGATCTGGAAACCTCAAGAATAAGGCCATGGCCCGCATTGGGACAGAGCACAGTAGGAAAAAAATTGAAGCAATTATCATAAATTAAGGTCTAGGTGCTTCAAATATTAGTATAAAGGCTACTAGTGTAAATTTTAATTTGTCTGACTGGCACATCCCAACCACACTCAGATAATTCCTCCACATCTGCATCATGTTTCACACCTTACCAGTTCTGTTTAGTTGCTTTTCATCTAAACTGGCCTTATGTCCTTGTAGAAGAGCTCTCTCATAACGTGTCAGGCGATCAGGAAGTGGTGAACTGGCCACTGCTTTACAAACTGCCTGTAGCTCAGGAAACAGCTGCTGATGAATAAAGAGATTGTAGTTGTGTGGTACCACCATAGGTGGGACACACACCTGACCTCCAGGCACCACTGAAGTACAAGTAATTCCAGTCACTGGATCTACAGTTCAAAGGAATGCAACACAGAAATGTTAGAATCAATATTATTTTAATGAATTCATTCCATTTGTTTTACAAATACAATACAATTTTTGTTTTTTTCCTATTTAATGGATAAAAATTTGGTCCTTTGTGTATACAAATTTGATTCTGAACACAATGGTAGCAAGCATTCCTCATATTTAATCTGCTCTTTAAGTAGTTCTCATTAGCAATTTTGATTTGTTAGTGCCATTCCAAACATGTTTTTAATAATGACACCTTTTTTAAAGGATTTATTAGTTGTCTTTATGCTATGATTTCTTCCTACATTCTGGTGATAAAATACAAACATGCCACATTTCTCTACCCTTACATCTATTCCAACCTAACTTTCTCTTCCAGTTCTGGTGATATGTGACAGGATATACTGTTCTGTGTCTCTGAGTACATCATAAGTATTTTAAATCACAAAATGTAACTCAGAGGTGGTAATACAGACAACTTAAAGTATTAATTTCATATATTATGAAAGGGCTTAGTTAGTAAAAGTACATTACATAAATACAACCACTATTAAATATTAATGAATCTGAGTGGGTAGCCATCATATTGCATCAAGCAAGTTATGCATCTACTTTCTGAATCCATGAGAAGTGTGATGTGTGATGTCTGCATTGCATACTTCTGAATTTTCTGTCAATGTTTTATTCATTTCTTTAAATATGTACGATGTATTACAAGGTTTCTTGCATTATTTTGTGTCACAAAATGGAAAAACAGTAAAGAACCCACAAAAAGAAGCTGATGCTGTCAATAGCTTTTTTCCTACTAAGTACTTAAAATTTAAATATACATGAAGTGGGGAAGAAGACACAATTATATTTTTAAATGTGTCAATACCTGGATTTCCTGGATATTTCTTAATGGCATACAGTACAGCAAACTCACAGTAAAGTTAAAATAAAAAAATAAATAAATCACAGTAAAGCATCTACTCATTTCAAAGCATTCTAAATATAAAGAGAACACACGCACTTATTTCATACACCACTTAGCTGTTAATCCTTTACAATCCAACCAGCAGACAGAGAAATGCATGGGCAAACAAATGCCAGTAAATAACATCACAAAGAAACCCTCACCACTCTAGCATAAATGACTACTGAAATCTTTTATTATGTTTACCTAAAAAACATCCATAACGTTTCCAGCTTTCAGCTGATGGAAACAGTCGGACAAATCCACCCCTCCGTTCAAATTCTGCGCAAACTGACTTGATGATGCGGTTTTCTTCAGAAGACAGTGAAAGTGAACTAGCACTCAACCTCGAAGGTGAAACTAATGAAGGTGGCTTTGTTAAGATGGTACTGCTGCTACCTGACAGGGCATCAGCAGACTGTACACGTCGACACTGCACAAAAACAATACCATGTCACCAAATTTTTTAATTCTGAAGTTGTGTTAAACCAGCAAATATTTCTTCATTAACTAGCTGATAAAGTAACTGTATTATTCAATCTTCCTTGAAAAAATGATTCATCAGCCAGTCAACAAATTCACTGTTTTCATGGGCCCCAAAAGTGCATCCATGAATCCCATCTGAAGCCAGTTGATCCACTGCATCCATGTCAAAATTATTCTTCCATCTAAGCCCAGCTCTCTCAGGTGTTCTTTTCCTTAGGTGTTTCCTGATCACAAATCAGTACACATTTCTTATATTACTAAGAAACAACATGTCCTGCCAATCCACATTTATAGCATATACAGGGTAATTCAAAAAGAAGTAAACAAAACAATGCCATATGTTAACGAACAATAAGCAAGCATGTGAAATTTTTTAAAGCACCAACTGACATAAAAATTCTGGGTGATCCTTTAAATCCCCACTGGAAATTAATTCCCATCCAGTCAGCCAAGGGTATGTTAAGTTGTGAAAATGGCTTCTGCAGAGGAAAAGGCATTTTATATTACACACTTCACTTAGATACATTCAGTAACAAGTGTGCAATGTGTCTTTTGTAGATGCCATAGAAAGGACCCACAACAATGTAAAATGAATTTCGAAATGACATAAGCAGCTTGAAGACAAAGACTGTATCTGAAAGCAGAACAGTCCACCTCATCTTTGCTTCAAACATTGGAAGGATGCAATACAAACAAGAATCCAACAGTGGGTAGCCACAAGCTGAATTTACCTAAAAGAACAATGTAGCATGTTCTTTGGAAACACCTACTTTCAAAAGCTTACAACTTGTGGTAGGTGGTACAACTCAACAAAAAACACAAGTAACATTAGTTCTCCCATAAGTTTCAAAAGAAATATGAAAAGTCTTATGACTTCTTCTTCGTAAAAAGGCAACAAATCACTTAAGAAACAGAGTAAACTGCTGCAGCATTTATCCCTGCAGTCCTCAAAATCCTTACCAAATCATCAAAAATTTACAGGGACATACTGACAAATGCATCAACTTTAAGAATATTCAGCTGATCTCACCTTGCACCAAGATGGCGCATTACAGGCTGGGTTGTCCAGAGTTCAATTGCTGGCAGGGACAAGAGATGATCCTCTTCTCCAAAATGTCCAGACCAGCTCTGGAGCCCACCCATCCTCCTATTCAACGAGTAATTGGGTCTATTTCTCTAGGGCTAAAGCAGCCATAGTATAAAGTTAACCACTCACCTCCATCTAGTGCTAAGGTTAAGAGTGGAGCCATACCTCTACTCTCACTGTATGACTTCATGGCCTAGACTGGAACAGCCTTACCTTTCACCAACATAGTGGTGCACTTCCAACACATTTATTTAGTGCATTGTCAAAGAAATTATACACACTAAATATTATTTTATTCAGATGTTCTTTCATCTCCAAATAAGATTACATTGATGGATGGGATGTAGAACAGAATAGAATAGAACAGTATATGAGTTCAAGCCCTTCCAGTCCCAATGCACATAGGCCTTTTTTAATAAGACCTTTGTGCCCCTTAATCTGATGTCCAAGCCATGTTCCTTTGATAAAATTCCAGAATGCCCCAGACCTAGACTTTTAACATCCTCTGGGTCCTAGAAAAAGGAAGCCATATTCTCTGACCTTTCTCTTCAGAGCATTAATAAAGGTCTAGATTTGTCTCGGATAAGTTTTCCTAATAACCTCAGTGTTCAGCTTGCCTGAGCCAAGAGAAAAATCCCTTATGGTGTTGTGGTCAAAAATTAAGGCCACAAACCTCTAAGTTATACATAAACAAAAATATATCAAGTACAGGCTACAGTCCAGTAAACATACTGGCCGAGCCCTCCCTTGCTAAGTGCTTCAGGTTCCCCTTATGGAGCCCTACAAAAGAAATGCTCCATTTCCAGAGCCTTCCATTAAATGTCTCAAGGAGTCCTCAGTATACGAGCCCTCCCTCCAGGTTCCCCTTACACAGCCTCTGCAAAGAGAAAGATCAAAAGCCTTCCTCGACAAGTTTTTCATAGCTTTCAGAGTTCCCAGTAAAGGAGCCCTCCCTCCAGGTTCCCTCAGAGCTCCCACTGAGAGAGATGTTCCATTTACAGAGCACAGACAGTAAATGAGCCTCCCTCCAGGCTCCCAAAAGGGGCCCCTATGGACAGAGAAGCCCATTTCCAGAGCCTGCAATGGATGGGATGTGGTACTGAATAAGAAGACAATGGACAGACCTGACTGCATGTGATTTCATTCTGTGGGGCTACATGAAAGCCACTATGTGCTACCAATCTCAACAAACACCCCTCAACAGGAAAACACAGTCACTGAAGCAGTGGCTTCAGGTACCACAGGTACTGGCAAGAGCCTCCCACAAAATGGAATAATCACAGCATGCCATATGACTTACAAGACTCCTATTGACTGACACTTTCTTAGATTCTCTACCCATGTGCATAAAATCATCAATAATAAATGCAAAAGTAATTTGCATAAATTTTCAAAGTGTTTACTTGCTTTGCATTGCACAGTATAATCTTGAGTTGAAAATATATGTGCAATTGCAAGAGATGTTACATGTGCTCTCTCTCTCTTGTTGTACCTGTGTCAGTCAGCATCATTCAGCAACAGGTGCTGTCAATACAGCGTTACATAACTCATATCGCCTGAAGTTTGAGACATTCTCTGTAGACATACTGTCATGTGGTGTTACCTAGTGAAAGAGATGACTGATGGCCATTGTCAGTGACAAACATACCTACAGTAGCCAGAGCTTTCACAAGTAAGTTCCCAAAGAATGCAATATCACCATAATCATAAACTCAGAAGGGTATATGAAAAGCCTACTATATGATGAATAAAATACACTTAGAAGAAAAGAATCTGAAAGCTACTATAGTGTAAATAAAATACAAGGCACAAAACATATTTTAAGATAATGGAAACAGACATAATTATTTTGAAGCTTTCCACTCCTTTAATTGTTGCAGTCGATCACTTCTTTTATGTATACTACATAAATTACATATAGAATAGAGGGTAAAACAAACATCTGACAGTTTTTTTAAATGAGATAACTTTTTAAGGCAAAGTGGAAAAATTTTATTAACACTATCAGGTGCATTCCATGTCCATGAGAATTCATCTCAGTCATTACTGTTTGATTATGACACTTTGTAGGTGACCACCATTTCATTCAATACACTCCTGCTGTCACGATGGAAAGGCTGTCATAACACGTTGTAGCATTTCCTTGGGGATCCCTTGAATACACTCCAGAATTCATTGTTTTAAGTCAGCAATATTGGCAGGATGTTTTTCATATACCTTGCTTTTAATGTAGCCCCAGAGGAAGCAGTCTGGTACTGCATGGTCAGGCGAGCAGGCCGGCCAGATGATTTCCCCGTAAAGAGAAATGTGTCTGCCCGGAAACACTGTTCTGATGACTTGCATGGAAATTTGTGCTGTGTGAGCAGTTGCTCCATCTTGTTGGAACCACAGCAAATCTTGCTGACAAGGATGTAACTCAATGCACAGAAATGTTTCCAGCATGACTTTGTACCACTCTGTGTCAGTTACTGCACACCCCTCTGCATTCTCACAGAAATAAGGACCAAAAATTCCATGAGAATAAACTGCACACCACACTGTCACTTTTTCACAATGCAGAGGACATTGGTGAAGTTCATGTGGGTTGTTTGGAGCCCAGTAGCGACAATTCTGTTTATTCACATAACCAGACACATGGAAGTTAGCCTCGTCTGACATTAGTAATGTGTTCATTATGTTGCTTTTGTTTTTCACCAAGTCCAAGAATAAATCACAAAACTGTAGTCGGCTCACCTTGTCCAGTTCACCAAGTTCCTGAGCAACTTTAATTCTGTATGGATGGTGAAGCAAATCCAATGAGAAAAATTTGGCTAACGCCGCATTTGTTGAAGTGAAGTGCGAGAGCTTGCCACTGAGCTGACCTGCACGGACTTTGCAACATGGCGACTCTACCCGCTTCAAATTGTCAGGTGTAGGTGCTGAAAATGGACATCCTTGTGGTTTACTTTCCTTCTTGACGCCATTTTGATACCACAATAGCAGACTAATGCAGCAAGGAGCATCAAGTCTTTGAAACTGCTGATAGAAACCACACTGTGTAGCTGTAACTGACTCTGTTTTGATAAACATTCCCACTGCCAGAATTTGGTGCTGCACTGACCAGCACTCCATCTCAGCTGAATCCAAACATCACTGTACATGATGACGGTCAGTACAAAAGTGGCGCATAGCTGGCTCACTGGTTTTCAAATTTCAAAAACCATCAGGTGTTTCTGATGCACCTGTATATTTATTGCTTTACATGATCAGACATATATTTCATTATAGAATGGGTCCTCTCAAGATCTCTACACCATTACAGACCCAAACACACCTGGATGCAGTTAACATATACATTGTCAACATACTCAATAAAAAGCAGCAGCCAGCAGTGCTACAATTAACCCTTAGGCTATCGGATTAAATTTCAGTTGCCATTTAATAATATTAAATGGCTGAGCGACTATAGTCGTCGTTGGCAGGTTAAGGGTTAGGGATTTTTACTAACATTTTTAAGATTTTTTAGATACAGAAGAACAAAACATATATTGTTTTAAACATTATAACAGCATTGTAAATTTAAAAAAAAGGGTCTATTTTACATTTTATAGGGCTGCCTATGTAACAACATTGCAAAAAGCATATAGTTGTTGAACAAGTAACGGAATGGTCTCCCTGATGATGGTGTAACAAACACCACAACATATAAGTGGTAAATGTTGATAAATACATGTATTTAACATATTATGTGTATTTAGTTGGAATAAAATAAATGTTGAATGCCTTATGTTACCATGTGTAAAAAGAATAACTGTAAATCCAAGACTAACATAAAGCACTCTATACAGGGAAACATTTTCAGCCAACTTACACTAATTTTCTTCAAAGCATCTAGTTGATTTTGAGGCCGGCGAATTTCTTTGGCACGACGAAGCATTGGGTCTATAGTAGGCAACCCAGCTAGTGTCAAAAGGTCAACCAGCATTGCTGATTTGACTCTGACATCCAGAGGTGAGTCACAGCCAAGAGATGGAGAAAGATTTACTTCCAGCAGCCAAGGTTTCAGGGATGAGTCAATCAAAATGTCGAAACCATACAGTTCTGCATTACAAAGAAAAGTAGATAAATTTGACAGGCAACAGAATAACATTTAACATGCATATACAGCATAAAAAGCAGCCGAGAGCTCGAGAAAATAATGCAATGAGGAGTTCAATACAATATACTATTCCGCTTATGCTTCAATAAATGAAGTTTAAATTTAGAGACATAAAACAGAGATTATAATCAATATATTGAGAGATGACAGTTTCACTCACCAAAACAGTTGCGGGGATGAGGTACAAACATGCGACAAGCTGATATGATAGGTGGAGCAGATGCTAGGACAGCCTTCACCACTACCTCTTCTATCCTCTGCATCAAGAAGGCAGTGTCTATTCCCTGCGCACGCAAGTGCCGCAACAGTGCGCTCAGAGTCCACTTGTGTCCCACATTCTCCGCATCTGGGTCGTCACTCCTATAACACAAATAATGCAGATTTCATCAGGACTCAGAATACAGTTTTTCATTAATTAATCAAAGGTACGAAGGAAAGTCACTTACTGTATTCTTGAGAGTTTTGAGAAAAATTAAATTTATCGTTTATGAAAAATTACATTTGATATGAATAAATAAATACCCCTATGCAAATAAACACAAAATGTTTGAACTCACAGACTTTTTGGACTTTTTCCATTGTACATACAGTAGAAAAAGGCTAAAAAATTCTGTCTGTTCAAATGTCATACACCATCATCACAACCAATGAAAAAGTAGCAATAAAATTCCTCGACGATCTGGTTTTAAAAGTTCTGATGGACCTTGTGGGTTACAGAGAAGTCAAAGCTGTGACCATAGCCAACAGAAACAGTTACTCCATACCAAAGAACTTTATGTGGAAAAATATAATGAATAGAAAATCTAATTCTTTCTGCTTATTTTATATGGGGCACAGTGACATTTCACCCATCCTGTACAAGCCCAAACCTGGCTTTGTTTTTCACAGAGTCATCTAATTGAATGAATAACATGAGTCATGAATACAGGATTCACCCGAACTGTGATACATTTACTCTATTATGGTAGGTTTGTGCCTGCATTCAGACATTCTGACTACCTCTTCCACTCCTGAGTCACAGCTCCCTATTTACATGGTCCATCTAAATGAATGACAGGGACCTTATTCTGAAGTGAAATGATGATATGATGATGGAGTGATTGAATTCTCTGTACCACCTTGAGTATAATCAGCCAAGAAACTCATTTTGCAAATCTCTAGAAGGGAACAAGGTAATACTAAATGACAAAAAACAGGAAGCATGTTATGGTAACAGACTTCTAAGGTTGCTGGTGTGTTAACAGTCCTATACTTGTGAATCAAACTCACTTGATGTAATCTGAGTGGTACTTATTGATGCTGTAGTTACACAGATGCATACATGGATTCCACAGGTGTTTGCCACTTGAGTCATATTTCACAGTTGCAAACCGTACTAATCCTTCCTCATACATGTACACAACAAGAGGGTCATATGAAGTTACAGCTACATATAAACGCAAATCACATTTGTGTCCATCCACCAGAAGAGGATTGTCGATGTATTTTGCGACAATTAAAGTCTCATCAAGAGGTATTTGGTCGGGCTAGAACATACCAGAACAAACCAATCTTAAAATATGCCAATTAACAATGAAAATTAGGTCAAGTTAACAAGTATAGTAAGTCCACAGGTGCCACTTAAACAACATGCTCAAATTTCAGACTTCTAAACATATCAAGTCAAGAGTAAAGACAGCTATCTGAAAGGATGTGGGTGGAAAGAGCCTAACTGCATGGACTACTTAGATGTTTACCTGAAAGCATCAGGAAAAAACGTAGAAAACTGACATTAAGTGCTCACTAGATATTAAACCATTAAAGGATTTGTCTATGCTGTGAAATCTCAAGGTATATTTATGACAGACCATCCTACCTCACTTCAACCGAATTTATACGCTGACAAGGTATGATTGAAAATTTATTTTCATACTAACCTCCTACAAAAATGTTGTTGTGGGACATATTTCTTAGTTTCTCTGCTTAGTAGAAGCCAGGATCACACAGTCAGCATAGTGACAAGATTATGGGTTGCACAATCTTGGGTTCTATTCCCCACAGCAGCAGCAAGAAATTTTTCTCCTCTCCAAAGCATCAAGACCAGCTCTATGACCCATCTAGCTTCCTACGCAATGGGTACCAGAGACTTGAAACTGGGCGTAAAGTGGCCAGGTTGTGAAGCTGACTACTCACCTCCACCTATTGCCATGGTTATGTAGTGGAGCAATACTTCTGGTCCCACTATGTACTGTCATGGCATGGACAGGGCCTACTTTACCTTCATCTCAGTTTATTAAGGAGTAAGTACATAAACATTACCGAAACAGTACAAACAGTTTAACCCATCTACATTTCCTGTGCATGCTGAATGTCTTGCCATAACATCCAAGAATTATTCAATCCAGCAATTCAACATAAGAAAAGCAGAAATTATTAAGTTTCATATTATACATTTTTCTACATGTCCTGTTATTTCAGCACTCTTGGGAACAGACATTCCCATCCGAAATTTAAAACTTGGCAATTTATTTTAGACTAACATGAACTATATGCGAACTCAGATGATTTACTTACACTGTTAACAATGTAAATACCCCTTCCCCTTGAAGAAGCTACTGGTTTTACAATCCAAGGACCACGATGTCTGTAATGTGATGAACACAATTCTCGGAAATCCACTGGCATCATAAATGTCTGAGGAATGAAGTCAAAGTGTTTTACTCCTTTTATATGTTGCATCTTCTCAATATTCTTGTACAAATGATCTTTACGTGTAAGTTCATATGACCTGAAAATTTTAATACAGGTAGACATTGCACTATGTTAGTAATGAACTCAAGTAATATGAACATATCCAACATAGCTGTGACAACAGTGGACAAGGAGTGTAACATTCATTAATTTTCAGAGTAATGAGAAGTATTTTAAATATATCAGTTATGAAATACCATATTAGTTAAACAATGGCATGAGATGCACCACGCCACATTTCAGAACCTGTTCCCTTCACCTTCAAGGTAAAAGAGAACCTGAAATACCACATGCTTGCATACAGCAATTTCCAGCTACACAGGAAAAATTATGCAATTAGATGAAACTTTTGAAATGAGCAAAGAAAAGTACAGTTCACATATCCTTCTACTGTTTAATCAGCTTTATATTTGAAAGATGAAACATACATCTACTCAAAAAAAATAATGATTAAAAACAGCAGGGAAAACATTCCTGCAATGCTGGCTTGAGTGACGTTAGGATACCATTTGTAACTGCAGAAGCAACAGACAATGTAAATAATCATGTTACTACCAAAACAGATGAACAGAACAGAATGAGGAATAAACAAAGAACCATCAAACACAACTTTGTACAGTATTCATACAGCTACATGTTTCAACCCCATGGGGTCATCATCAGGCTGGCTTTCAGAACATACTAATAGAAGTATACATACTGCATTGTGGAAGTAAGATCTCATTTCTTACGAATATATTTACAATTCCAGTCTCTCTTTAACACATTCAATTGTTCATAATTAAAATAAGGCAACAGTCAAACAGTTAAAATCATTCAGAAAGTGGCAGATGACGGTGAAGGCCACGGGCACTTGATTTTTGTACAATGTTTTATTCAATATCAGGCAAATGTGGTGTTTTTTCATATTTGGTGATGTATTATGGTGACAACGTCTTAGGTCACTTAAGCGGTGTATGTCCTGTTCACATCGTGGCATATGGCGACAAAGAATAAGGCATCATACAAAAATCAACTACCCACTGCCTTCAACAACATCTGCCACTTTCTAAAAGATTTTAACAGCTTAACTATCAGCGCATTTCAATTATGAACAACTAAATGTATTAAACAAAGACTGGAATTGTAAATATATTTGTAAGGAGTGACATCTTACTTCCACAATACGATATGTGTACTTCTTTTAATATGTTCTAAAAGCCAGCCTGATGATGGCCCCATGGAGTCAAAACACGTAGCTGTATGAATACCTTATAAAGTTGTGTTCGATGGTTATTTGTTATTTCCTTATTTTATGGTTCAACACAATGGGATGCATAATTTTAAAATTATAACAGAACAGAATTAATATGCTATCTATAAGCAAATATTTGTATCGACCAATATATGACTATTACAATATACAAACACCCATTATGATGTCAGTTTGAGAATGTAATCATCAGAAATAGCATTCAAATGCAAGGTGGGAGAAAAATGAATGAAGGGAGAGTGGGAAAGAGGATGGAAGGAAGGAAGGAATACAGAAAGAAGGATGAAGGCTAAAGAGGGAGTATAAAATAAATGGAAGACAGAGGAATGAAGGAAAAATAGTGGGCAGTGGAAGTGAAAGAGGAGGAGGAGAATGTGGTGGTGAGAAGGGCAGGGGGAGGAAGAGAAGTTGCTGTGCTGATGCTGCTGTTGTCATTACTGTTACTGTTATTCGCACACCCTAACACCCTATTCCCAATTTTGGAAGTTATTCCATATTATTACCTCTATGCACCTAAAGTACCTGCAGCATATGAATTCTGGGTGATAGTTTATATGAGTCAGAATACATCAAAAAATGTTTCTAGAGGGATAAAATTTTTCACCGTGCTAGAGTTCAAATCCAAAAATATGAGAATGCCACATATAAAACAGCTGGACAGGAGAGAAGAAAGTCAAATAAAACATACAGAACATACATATTAAATGGACTTATAATCAATTTTATTTTGAAGGACATTCTGCTATTAACCATCTGTATACTAAAAGAGAAACAAGCAATTGTTACATTACCTGGGAAAATGATTGACTCTTTGGTAAGGTGTCATTGCCTTCAGCAAATGGGGCTTTGGGTGAATCCCTGTCCACAGCAGGTTAAAGTCAGGAATGTTTGGATGAACCTGGAGAACAGAAAGAACCTTAAATACAGTGCAGGTAATGTCAACTCTACCAAACTCAACACAGTAAAATACAGTCTAATTGGACCATCACCCACCACATTAATGCTTACAGAGGATACCGAAAATTTAAATGGCAAAACAATTCTTAGTGTCACTGTTACAATTTTAGATGTGACATTTTTTTATGTGGTTGATATATTAATAAGGCAGACATAAAAGTAATTTTAAGTCCTGAAAATCAGTCATAAATGTTATTTCCCCCAAAAAACCCAAAACCATTACTTTGGTCTTCCACTTTAAAAAGAGTAAAAAGAAAAGTCAGATCTCTTACCAGAGATCAATGGGAACAATCCCACACATTTGTAACACAACAGGCGCGCTCTCTCTCTCTCTCTCTCTCTCTCTCACACACACACACACAC
>Ga0209629_10001153_pt1 | contig 16111 bp, 11 predicted proteins | sample TergutCu122P5_FD_187286 | JGI IMG/M metagenome (GOLD analysis project Ga0209629, IMG submission 187286) | Cubitermes ugandensis P5 segment gut microbial communities from Kakamega Forest, Kenya - Cu122 P5 (SPAdes) (version 2) | ecosystem: Host-associated > Arthropoda: Insects > Digestive system...
GTTCCTGACGGCATTGGATATTGTAATGATCGCGCTTACGATTTTGGAGTATAGGAAAATGAAGGCATGACCCAGGGTGGTCCTCCATGAAATTCGTAGTAGTCACCGGCATGTCCGGCGCGGGCAAGTCCACCGTTTTGAAAATCCTCGAGGACGAGGGTTTTTTCTGCGTGGACAACCTGCCGCCGTCGCTGATCTCCAAGTTCGCCGAGATATGCTTCCAGCCGGGTTCGGACATCACGCGGGTCGCCTTGGGCATCGACGCCCGCGGGGGCAGGCTCTTCGATGATTTGTTCGCAGGGCTGGACGCTTTGACAAGCGAGAACAATGAGTATACAATATTGTATCTGGACGCCTCCGACGAGGTTCTGGTCAAGCGCTATTCGGAGACGCGCCGGAGCCACCCGCTGGCCAAGAACGACAGGCTCATAACCGGCATCGAAAAGGAACGGGAACTGCTGGCCAAGGTCCGCGAAAAGTCGGACTATATCATCGACACCAGCCAGATCCTGACCAGGCAGCTCAAGGAGATGGTCACGGAGATATGCGTGCTCGACCGGGATTTTTCAAGCCTGCTGATCAATGTCCTCTCCTTCGGCTATAAATACGGCGTCCCGGACGACGCCGACATGGTCTTCGACGTGCGCTTCACGCCGAACCCGTTCTATGTGCCGGAATTGAAGGAACTGTCCGGCAACGACGAGGCCGTCGCCGCGTTTGTGATGAGCTTTGAGGTCAGCCGGGTTTTTTTTGATAAAATGGCGGATATGCTGGCGTTCCTGATCCCGCTTTACGTCAGCGAGGGGAAGAACCGGCTCGTGGTCGCCATAGGCTGCACCGGCGGCAGGCACAGGTCGGTGACGTTCGCGAACCTGCTGTACAAAAAGCTGCTGGATATGAATCAGACGGTCAGCATCAACCACAGGGACATCTGGCAGAACAGGCGGTGAGCGTATGTCCTTTTCCTCCGACGTCAAGGCGGAGCTCTGCGGCATCTATCCCGAGGCCGGGCACTGCGCGGTGGCGGAAATCGCCGGGATCATCAACACCTGCGGCGGCGCGGACGAAAACGGGGTCAGGATACAGACCGAGAACGCCGTGATCGCGAAAAAATTCTTTACTCTGATCAAAAGGAATTTTAACATACAGAGCCAGGTTTCGATCAAGAACCACAAAAAGTTCGCCAAGAGCCGCGTCTATTGCGTCATGATAAACGAACCGGAGGCCGCCGCGAAAATCGCGGACGCCGCCGGCGTCTCCGGCGGCAAAAGCATTTCGCCGGCCGTCGTGCGGAACGACTGCTGCAAGCGGGCGTATATCCGGGGCGCATTCATATCCGGCGGCTCTCTGTCGGACCCTGAGAAAACTTACCATCTGGAGTTCGTCAACACGGAGATAGGGCTCCTGAAAGGGCTTTCCAGGCTGATGGCCTCGTTCGGGCTCCGCTCGAAGGTCATAAAGCGCAAGAGCCACTACATAGCCTACTTAAAAGAGGGGGAAAATATAGTTGACCTGCTAAACGTCATGGGCGCGCATCTCTCGCTGATGAATCTGGAGAATGTGCGCATCGTGAAGGATATGCGCAACAGCGTGAACCGTATGGTCAACTGCGAGACCGCGAACCTGTCCAAAACCGTCTCCGCGGCCCAGAAGCAGATCAAGGACATCGAGTTTATTTCGAAAATAAGGGGCCTGGGTTTTTTAAGCGGCCAGCTCGAGGAGGCCGCGAGGGCCAGGCTGGAATATCCGGAAGCCAACCTCAAGGAGATAGGCGCGATGCTGTCGCCGCCTGTGGGCAAATCGGGCGTCAACCACAGATTGCGTAAAATATGCGAAATTGCCGATAGTATAAGAGGAGGAGAATTATGACCCAGAAAACGGTACGCGTAGGCGGCGGCCTGGAAGCGAGGAACGCGGCGCTGTTTGTGCAGGCGGCCGGCAAATTCCAGAGCAGCGTCAAGCTCCAGGTCGACAACAAGACCATCAGCGCCAAGAGCATCATGGGCGTGATCTCCCTGGAGATTCCGGAAGGCAGCAGCCTGACGATCATCGCGGACGGCAAGGACGAGGAGCAGGCGGCGGCGGCGCTGGGGAGGATCTTGGAAGGATAATGCATCATGAGTGACTTGACAGACGCGGAATTCGCCGCTATCAGCGATTACATCAGGAGCAATTTCGGCATAAGCCTGGGGCCGGAGAAAAAGTCGCTCGTCTATTCGCGGCTTTCCGGCACGCTCAGGGAAAAGGGCTTCGAGAGCTTTACGGATTATTTCGACTACCTCGTCAAGGACAGGTCCGGCGAGGCGGTCGTCAGGTTCATCGACAAGGTGACCACTAACCACACGTTTTTCATGCGCGAGGAAAACCATTTCGATTTTTTCAGGGAAAGCGTCCTCCCGGAACTCGAGGAAAACCTCGGGGCCAGGAGGGACATACGCCTCTGGTGCGCCGGGTGTTCCTCCGGGGAGGAACCGTACACTTTGCAGATGATCCTGCACGACCGCTTCGCCGGCAGGCCGGAGAAGTGGGACACGAAGATACTGGCCACGGACATTTCGACTTTGGCCCTGGAGAAGGCGGCCAAAGGGGTCTACTCCGCCGACAGCGTGAAGGCGCTTCCGGAGAAGTGGAGGAAGGCTTATTTTGAGCCCTGCGTCGGAGGAAGCATAATAAGCGCCTCTATAAGGAACGATATATTATTCAGAAAACTGAACCTAATGGACGCCGTCTTCCCGTTCAAGGCCCCGATGCACGTCATCTTCTGCCGGAACGTGATGATTTATTTCGACAACCCCACTAAGGACGCCCTGGTACAAAAGTTCTGGAACTGGCTGGTCCCGGGAGGGTATCTGTTCGTGGGGCACGCGGAGTCGCTAAGCCGGTCGCAGGCCGGGTTCAGATATATAATACCGGCGGTTTATCAGAAACCTTTGACATAAATCCGACATAATCCGTAAAACGACAGGGTGGTATCATTGGCTGACTTTGACAGGGAATCAATGCTGGACATGTTCACTTTTGAAATGGGGCAGCTCCTGGAGCAGCTCGAGCAGATACTGATAAGGAGCGAGGCGGGCTACTCTCAGGAGGAGATCAACGAGATCTTCCGGATAATGCACACGATAAAGGGTTCCTCCGCCATGATGATGCTGAACGGGATTTCGACTGCCGCCCACTCGGTGGAGGACCTGTTCTACTATCTGCGCGAGGAGAGCCCGCGGGACCTGGATTACCGCCGACTGACGGACGTCGTCCTGGCCGGGACCGACTTTATCAAGGAGGAACTGGCGAAAATCGAGAGCGGCGCGCCGGCTGACGGCGACTGCGAGGGCGTGGTGTCCAGGATAAAGCGGCATTTGGCCGAAATAAAACGCCAAAACGGCGCCGTGGATTCCCCGGAAGCCGGGAATAGAAACCCGGAGGCGGGCCCTGCGGATAATGGGCCCGGGAGGTACGCCTACAGGGTTTTCTTCTCCGATGGCTGCGAAATGGAGAATATTCGCGCGTACACGCTCGTCCACAACCTGGAGGAGCTGGCCGGCGGCATATCCCACGTACCGGAGGATCTGCTGGACGAGTCGGCCGTCGGGGCGATACGCAAAAACGGCTTTTGGCTGTCGTTCACGAGCAAACGCGATTTTAACGATATCAGGAACCTTCTGGAAACTACCCCGTTCATACGGGAAATCGACGCGGAGGGCGCGGCCGGGCCTTACGGCGGCGCGGTGGCAGGCCGCGCGGACGAGGAGCCCGCGCCGCGCGCAGCCGCGCAACCCCCGGGCGGCGTCCGGGCGGAGAGCGCGGGTAAAAAGCCGCAGGCGGACGCGGATAAATATCCGCCGGAGACCGCCGCTGAGGCAGCCGAGAAGAAGAGCGCGGCCCACCACGTGATAAGCGTCAACGTCAGCAAGCTCGACCAACTCCTTAACCTGATGGGCGAGCTCGTCATATCCGAAGCCATGGTCACGCAGAACTCCGAGCTGGACGGCCTGGAGCTTGACAGCTTCCACAAGGAGACGCGCCAGCTTCGGAAGATCATAAACGATCTGCAGGAGACGGTCATGTCGATGCGGATGGTCCCGCTTTCGACCACGTTTTTCAAGATGCACCGGATCGTGCGGGACATGTGCCGCCAGCTCGGCAAGGACGTCCAACTGGAGGTCGTCGGCGAGGAGACGGAAGTCGACAAGAATATCATCGAACACATATCCGACCCTATCATGCACATCATCCGGAACTCCGTCGACCACGGGATCGAAATGCCGGACGTCCGCCAGAGGCTCGGCAAGAACCCCAAGGGCTCCGTGGTGCTCGAAGCCAAGAACACGGGCGGCGACGTGCTGATAATCATCCGGGACGACGGCGCGGGGCTCGACCGGGATAAAATCCTGGAAAAGGCGCGGAACAACGGGCTTTTGCGCAAGCCGGAATCCGAATATACCGAAAGGGAGATACAGCAGTTCATCTTCCTGCCCGGATTTTCGACCAACGACACCGTGACGTCCTATTCCGGGCGCGGCGTCGGCATGGACGTGGTGTCCACGAACCTGGAGTACGTCGGCGGCTACGTCTCGGTGGAATCCACGCCCGGCGAGGGCAGCGTTTTCACGCTGAAGATCCCGCTGACCTTGGCCATCATCGAGGGCATGACGATCAAGATGGGCGGCGCGAAATACACGATCCCGATCGTCTCTATCAGCACGTCGTTCAAGGTCACTCCCGAGACGGAGGTGTTCTCTGACCCGGACGGCAACGAGATGGTTTCCGTCCGCGGCGATATTTACAACATCGTCAGGCTGTCCGAGTTTTTCGGGCTGGAGACTTCGGTCACAGACCTCAGGGACGGGATCCTGATCATGCTCGAAAACGGCGACCAGACGGTCTGCCTTTTCGCGGACGAGCTCGTCGGGCAGCAGCAGGTCGTGGTAAAGTCCATACCCAAGTATTTCAAGAAGGTCAGGGGCATCAGTGGCTGCACCCTTCTGGGGAACGGGGAGATAAGCCTGATAATAGACGTGGCGGGTTTTTTTGATAAATAGGACATCGGGAGGCATAACGACTATGGCGGACAGCGGCGAGGCGTACGGCGTTTCGGAGCCGGAAACTTCTGACACGGTAAAGGACAGGTATTTGACGTTTTATATCGACAGCGAGCAGTACGGGATAGAGATATCCGACGTTCAGACTTTGATCTCGATGACCGCGATAACGAAGATCCCCGATAATCCGGACTATGTGGAAGGGATCATCAATCTGCGCGGCGAAATCATAGGCGTGCTGGACATACGCAAGCGGTTTCAGAAACCGCCGAAGGAATACGACGAGCTGACATGCATCATAGTGATAGCGTACGGCGGTCTGACGCTCGGCCTGATCGTGGACAGCGTCAACGAGGTCATAACCATCGCGGAGGACAGCATCGTCCCGCCGCCTAGCGCCAAGCTGAACAGCTATAACCGGTTCATAAGGAACATCGCGAACGTCGAGGGCGGAGTGAAGCTGCTGCTGGATTTGGAGCGGTTGCTGGCGAGAGAGTAAGAAGTCTGACTACCGGGGGACATTGTTTTGGACATAGAAATCACACAGACCTCATCCTCCGCGGACGCGCAGGCGCGGAGGCAAATCTCCCTGACAGTCGTCCGCGCGGGCGAAAAGCGGGAGATAACGGCTTTTGCGGGCGACAATCTGCTCGAACTCCTGCGCGCGAACGATATCCATATCTCCGCGGTATGCGGCGGCAACGGAACCTGCGGCAAGTGCGCGGTCGTGGTAAAAAACGGCGCTATACCCGCCTCAAAGCACGATACCGCGCGCTTTTCACCGGAGGAACTCGGCGAGGGATACAGGCTGGCCTGCGAGGCCACGCCGGAGCGGGACGCCGAGATCTTTGTCCGGGACGATTCGGGTTTTGACATCGTGTCCGCCTATTCCGCTAACGGATTTGCCGCCGCAAAAAAGCGTTTCGGGCTCATAGAGTTCGATTTCGGCGCGGAAAAAAGAAGCCTCCTGTCCGGCGTGAAAAGCCGTACCGGAAGGCGGGCCGGCTATGGCGTGATCAAAAAGCTGTCCGGGCTGATAAACGAGAACGGCGGGGATACATACGGCGCGGGTCTGTACGGCAGGAACCCCGTATACCTGCTCACGGACGAGGACGACGTCCTGGACGTGTTCGCGGAGAAGCCCGCGCTCGTCTGCGGGGCGGCGGTCGATATCGGCACCACCACTGTCGCTATGGAGCTCTACGACCTGCTGACCTCCGAAAAGCTGGCGTCCTTCTCCATGATAAACGGACAGAAGAGCTTCGGCGCGGACGTGATTTCCCGGATAATGGCGGCGGGCGGCGGGCGCCTCGGAGAACTGCACAGGGCGGTCGCGGACGGGATAAACGAGGGCTTAAAGGAGCTTTGCAAGGCCGCGGGCGCGCCCAGGGAATCGCTCGTCCGGGTGATGGCCGCCGGCAATACGACCATGCTCCACCTCTTTATGAACACGCCGTGCCAGTCCCTGGGGAAAATACCGTTCCTGCCGACCTTTACGGAAACCGTGACGCTTCCGGCCGGGGAGTGTTTTTTCCCGGATTTCAGGTGTAAAATAACGGTCCTTCCGGGGGTGTCCGCCTATGTCGGCAGCGACATCACGGCGGGGATATGCTTCTGCGGCGGGCTTTCGGACAATAAAGCGGCCATGCTCGTGGATCTGGGCACGAACGGCGAAATGGCCGTTTATTCAGGACGCGACAGAATCCTGTGCGCCTCGACGGCGGCCGGACCGGCCTTTGAGGGCGGCAATATTTCCCAGGGAATCGGCGGGGTGCCCGGCGCGGTCGCGAAGGCGAAGTACAAAGACGGCGCGTTCACGGTCGCGACGATCGGCAGCCAAAAGCCCGTCGGCATATGCGGCTCCGGAGTGCTGGACATCGCGGCGGAGCTGGTCCGCCACGGCCTGGTGGACGAGACCGGGCTCCTCGGCGACGATTATTTTGACGACGGCGTCATTGTCGTGCCGGGCGCCGGGGCCATCCGCTTCACCCAAAAGGACGTGCGCGAGTTCCAGCTCGCCAAGTCCGCGGTCAGGGCGGGGATAGAGGTGCTGATCGACGAAGCCGGCCTGAAATACGAGGACGTGGGGCGAATCTATCTGGCCGGGGGCTTCGGTTTCAAGATAGACCTCGACAGCGCCGGCGACGTGGGCCTGTTCCCGCCGGAATTGCGGGAGCGGGTCGCCGCGGTCGGAAACAGTTCGCTGGGAGGCTGCGCTTTGGCGCTTCTGGACGCAGGAGCGCAGGAGGAGATAGAGCGGATCGCGAGGGAAGCCGCGGAAATCAGCCTGTCGGAGGACAGGCGGTTTGCCGGGCTTTTTATGGAGCATATGACGATGGAGAAGGCGTGAAACATATACCGACCGCAGAAAACATATGCCGACGACGAGCCGATACGACGAATGCCTCTGCGTCGTATCGGCGACAGAGGAGGCAAATGTTTTCGCGTGTCGGTAAAATTGCCGTTGACAACGAAACAGCGCCGGCGTATCATACGGGTATGAAAGATATACCGGACATCCGGCATTTCCCGAGGAGGGCGCGGGCCTTGCCCGCGAATCAAGGCGGCACCACGGGCAGACGCGCCCGTCCTTGGCATAAAGTCGAGGGCGGGTTTTTTTATGGATTTTGACAACGACGTTTCACCCGGCGAGGCCGCGATAATCAGCCACTATACCGGAGTGCGAAAACATTAGCCTCCTCTGTCGCCGACACGCCGCTGAAGCGTTCGTCGTGTCGGCTCGTCGTCGGCAAATGTTTTCTGCATCCGGTATACAACGCCCGCGACGAAGACGCCAGGTTCGATTCCAGGCGCGGACGGGTTGAATTTTTAATCACAATGCGGTATATTGAAAAATATCTGACGGAGGGCATGAAAGTCCTGGAGATCGGCGCGGGCACCGGGCGTTACTCCCACGCGCTGGCGCGGGCGGGACACGAGGTCACGGCCGTGGAGCTCGTCCCGCGCAACATCGGTATATTCAACTCCAAAACCGAGCCGGGCGAGAACGTAACGATTTTTCGCGGCAACGCCAAAGACCTGTCGTTCCTGGCCGACGGCGCGTACGATATGACCTTGCTTTTGGGGCCGATGTACCACCTGTTTACAGAGGACGATCAGCGGGCGGCGCTCTCGGAGGCCCTGCGGGTCACGAAAAACGGCGGGCTGCTCTACGCGGCCTATTGCCTGAGCGACGCGTCGATACTCCTCCAGGGATTCCGGAACGGACGTATTTTTGAGTTTATCGAAAAAGGTATGCTGGACACGGAGGCGTTCAGGACGCTCTCGACTCCGGCGGAGGTCTTCCAGCTTTACCGGAAGGAGGACATCGACGCACTCATGTCCGGCCTGCCCGTCCAACGCCTGCACTATGTCGCCGCGGATCTGTACACGGAGTACATGCGGGAGACTGTCGACGCCATGAGCGACGAGATGTATGAGGTTTACCTGAAATATTGCTTTTTCCTGTGCGAGCGGCCGGATTTTGCAGGTATAACGTCGCACAGCCTGGATATTCTGCGAAAAACGGTCTGGGGAGGGGCGAACGTGAGAGACGGGTATAATATCAGTATACTCCCGCTGGAAGAAGCGGACGCGCCGGCGATCATAGTCTGGAACGAAAACCAGACCAAGGATTTTCTCGAGCAATGGTCCGGCCGCGGCTATGTATACCCGCTTACGGAAGCCCAGATTCAAGCCAGGATCGTCGCGCAGCAGTCGTCAGATTACAGAATGTACAGGATCGACCGAGACGGAGAGATGATCGGAACGATAAGCCTGCTGAATATCAAACCGGGCGAGAAAAAGGCCAGTATCGGCCATTTTCTCCTGAATCCCGGATTGACCGGCAAAGGTCTTGGAACGGCGGCGCTGAAAGAATTCGTTGCGATGGTCTTTCGGGAAACCGTTTTCGAGAAGTTGACCCTGACTGTTTTCGACTTTAACAAAGGCGCGTACAGGTGCTATGAGAAGGCTGGGTTCATTGAAACGGACCGCTCCGCCAGACCAAACGGATGGGTCGCCGTGAGTATGGAGCTAGAGGACTTGACATTTTGTTAAGGGGGTGCGCCATGAGCGCGCGGGACAACGGCAACGAATCTTCGAACGAGGCAAGAAAGGGCCGCTTCGGCGAGTTCGGCGGGCAATACGTGCCGGAGACGCTGATGCAGGCGCTGTCCGACCTGGAGGCGGCTTACGAGGAGGCCAAACGGGACGCCGGATTCACCGGCGAACTGGAATTTTTGCTGAGGGAATACGCCGGGCGGCCGTCGAGGCTCTACTTCGCGGAAAACATGACCAAAGACCTCGGCGGCGCGAAAATCTATCTCAAACGCGAGGACCTGAACCACACCGGCTCCCACAAGATCAACAACGCGCTTGGGCAGGCGCTTTTGGCCAAGCGCATGGGCAAGACGCGGGTCATAGCGGAGACGGGCGCCGGCCAGCACGGGGTCGCCACGGCCACGGCGGCGGCGCTTTTGGGCATGGAGTGCGAGATTTTCATGGGCAAAGAGGACACGGAGCGCCAGGCCCTGAACGTCTACCGAATGCGTCTCCTGGGCGCGGAGGTGCACACCGTGACCTCCGGCACGCAGACGCTCAAGGACGCCGTGAACGAGACTATGCGCGAATGGACGCGGCGCGTGGCCGACACGCACTACATCCTCGGCTCCTGCATGGGGCCGCACCCGTTCCCGACCATCGTGCGGGACTTCCAGAGCGTGATCGGCCGCGAGGCCAAGGCGCAGATACTGGAAAAGGAAGGGCGGCTTCCCGCGGCGGTCATCGCCTGCGTCGGCGGCGGCTCGAACGCCATCGGCTCGTTTTACGAGTTCATCGGGGACAAAAACGTCCGGCTCATCGGCTGCGAGGCGGCCGGGGAGGGCCTCGGCAAGCGGAACGCCGCGACTATCGCCAGCGGGCGGGTCGGCATATTCCACGGCATGAAGTCCTATTTCTGCCAGGACGACGCGGGGCAGATCGCCCCCGTTTATTCGATCTCCGCCGGCCTGGATTATCCCGGCATCGGCCCGGAGCACGCCTTGCTCCACGCTTCCGGCCGCGCGGAGTATGTGGCCGTTACCGACGACGAGGCCGTGGAGGCTTTCTACTACCTTTCGCGGCTGGAGGGCGTCATTCCGGCGGTGGAGTCGGCCCACGCCGTCGCCCACGCGCGGAAGATCGCCGGGGCCATGCCGAAAGACGAAAGCGTCATCATCTGCCTGTCCGGCCGGGGGGACAAGGACGTGGCCGCGATTGCCCGCTATAAGGGGGAGGACCTGCATGAGTAAGATATCGGACGTTTTCAAGAATAAAAAAGCCTTTATCGCCTACCTCATGGGCGGCGACCCGAACCTGGCGAAGACAAAAGAGTACATCCTGGCTTTGGCAGGCGCCGGCGCGGACATAATAGAGATCGGTATGCCTTTTTCCGACCCCATCGCGGAGGGGGAGGTCATCCAGGCCGCGAACCTGCGCGCCTTCGCCTCCGGCGCCACGCTTGACGGGTTATTCGGCATGACGGTGTCGCTTAAGGGCGAGGTCGCGGTCCCGCTGATGTTCATGGGTTATCTGAACCCGATTTTCAACTACGGGTACGACAGGTTTTTTGCCAGGTGCGCGGAATGCGGCGTCTGCGGCGTCATCATCGCGGACCTGCCCTTTGAGGAACAAGGCGAGGTGCTGGAATATTCCGACAGGCACGGCGTGGAGCTGATAACGCTCGTCGCGCCGACATCCGCCGAGCGCGTCGCCCGCGTGGCCAAAAACGCCATGGGGTTCGTCTATCTCGTCTCGTCTCTGGGCGTGACCGGCGCGCGGAGCGAGATCACGACGGACATAGGGGCCCTTGTGGCGGAGATACGCCGGTATACGGACACGCCCGTGGCCGTGGGCTTCGGCGTGCACAGCCCCGAACAGGCGCGGAGGATACGCGGGCAGGCCGACGGCGTGATCGTCGGGAGCGCCATTGTGGAGATCATCCGGGAATACGGGGAGAACGCCGCGGGGGAACTGGAGAGGTATGTCAGGGAGATGACGGAGGGATAAGTTTGAAAAACTAAACGAAATTCCAATAATTGATCGAACGAGACCGCCATGCCCATGCGGGGGTGGCGGTCTCGTTTAATTGCACTTGACATATAAGCTGTTTACACAGTCACCGTCACGGCAAAGACGTACTTTGCGCCGCCCGGTATGGCTATAGTAATGACCGCTATACCCGCTTTCAGCGGAACAAGCGTCCCGTCCGGCGTCACGCCGCAGACCGCCGCGTTTGAGCTTGTGAACGCAAGCGCGCCGGCGCCAGTCCACACATACGGTATCTTCTGCGATTTGGCAACCTTGGCAAGCATCGACTTGACTGTACAGTCGAATGTCCCTTGGGACGCCCGGGCGTTGTCCAGAGCAGCCCGGAGAGCGGCGAGGGCGCTGTCCGCCGCATCTTGCGAAGCTAAAACGTCATCGTTCACGGCTTTCGCCGCCGCCAGCGCGTTTTGCAGAGCGGTCACGCTTTCCGGAGTAGAGGCCGCGAAAGCGCCGCCGGCGATCATTTCGTCCGCTTGCGCGATAAGCGCAGCCAGAGCCGCCTTGTCAGGAGAACCGACGGTCACCTGACAGGATATCGTCCTTCCCTGATAGAAAATCTGTATCGTCTGAACGCCGGGTTTCGTGCTGTCAAACCCTGTCGCCATGTCCGGGGTCACGGCTACGGAAGTGACCGTGTCGTAAATATTTGTGGAGAGTATCGTCATGTCAAGGCTGTCCCCGATGTTGTACCGCGTCACGGAGTTCGCCGCATCCACCGCGATTGACTTGGCGGCCGCCCAGACCTGGATTTCTACCCAGTGGTTTCCCCCCGAAGGCGCCATGCCCAGATAGCTGCGGTAATACCGCGCGCTGACCGGGTCGAACGCGACGGTCAGGCCGTCCGGAGTTTCCGTATACAGAGGGTCGCCCTTGGTCGTGTCATAAACAGTCGTATCGGCGGAAAAATCCGCCGTATCCGACAGTTTCATGATGAGGCTGGCATATGTCCGTCCGTCCGGATAATAGTGCCACTCGACGATTTTGTATACGTCGCAGCTCGCGCCGAAATCCACTGTGACATTAGCGGAATTGCTCCACGCGTGCGTATTGTAATAAGGATTGGAATAATCGCCGTTCGTGACGGCCGCGGTGTCGTTATATGACGTGGGGGTAACCGGCTTGCCGAGCGCCACGTTGACGCTGCCGTCCGGGTATTCGTTGCTGGCCCATTCGCCCGCGCCGTAGACCCCCAGTTCGTTGATGCCGTACGCGCTCCCGCTGGATTCCAGCATAACCAGTTTCACGTACCGCGCCGGGGTTTGCGCGAAGGTGACTTCGCTCAGCCCTCCGTTGTTCACGGACACATAGGCAGCTTCCGTCCAGGTCGTGTTGTCCGCGGAAAGCTGCACCTTGTATTTGGTGGCATAGTAAGCGCTCCAGTCAACGATCAGGTCGTCAACGTTGTAGGTTTTGCCCAGGTCGACGGACAGAGCGTGCTCCCCGGCGGCGGCCGAGGCCCAACCGGTGCTTGTGTCGCCGTCGATCACGGCGTATGGATTCACGCCGGAGTCCGCCGCGGCAACCCGCCACTTGGCCAGGTTCGACCAGTCGGGGTTCAGGTAGGGTTCAGGCTGGGCGGCCAGCGTCCCGTACGCTTCCACTTCCGTATAGAAAATCTCATAGTTGGTGCTGACGCCCCAAACGCGGATGTACCGCGCGCTGGTAGGGGAGAAAGAGACCGTCTTCATGTCCCCGGTATAGGCCGGGTCTGTTCCCGCGCCCTGTCCCGCCAGATTGGCCGCGTCGCTGTTGTACACGGTCGTTACGCCCGCCGAGAACGCGCCGTCGTTGGAGAGTTGCCAGACAATCGCTGACGGGTGGGCGTCCCAGGCGGGGTTATACAGGACGTCCAGCTCATCCAGGTAATAGCTCTTCCCCAGGTCGATGGTGATATACCCGGCCTTGTTCGGGGTGTTGCCCACGAACAGGTTGGTCGCGCCGGTTTTCCAGACGCCTGAGCCTGGGCTGGTTTCGTACCAGTTGTAATTCAGGCTCCCGTCCGTCGCCCATGTCGGGTCGGAAATGGTCCCCAGATAACCGATGATCGGCTTGTTCAGCGCCACGTTAACCCTCGCGTTGGGATCTTCGGGCACGACCACCTGGCCCTGCCCGTCGCCGTAAACGCCGATTTCCGCGACGGAGTAGTCCGCGCCGCTGGGCGCCAGCAATTCGACTTTGACGTATTGGCACGAGACGGGGTCGAAAGTGAGTTTGTTATAGCCGCCGCCGTTGATCGTATAAAGCAGGACTTCCGTATAATTCACGCCGTCGGTTGAAGTTTGCAGGCTGTACTTGACCGCGTAATCCGCGCCCCAGTCCAGCACAACGGAATTTACTTTGCACGCCGCGCCCAGGTTAACCACAAAAGATTCGTCTCCCGCACCGCCGGAAACCCACTGGGTACCGGTCTGCCCGTCGGTGATGTTCCCGGCGGAGGCCGACGCGCTGGTGGCAGCGACGGTTTTCCCGGCCGCCAGATTGGTGCTGTCCAAAACCAGGTCAGCCGAAGTCGCCGGGGCGATCGGGCCGGAGGAACCCCAGGCTTCCACTTCCAGCCAGTCCGCGGAATTGCGGGCGTTGGGAGCCTCAAAACAGCGGATATACCGCGCCGTCACCGGCGTAAATTTCACCGTTTTTCCGCCGGCCGTTTCGGCGTATACGGCGTCGGTTCCCACTCCCTGTCCTGCCATGTTGGCGCCGTCGTCGTTGAACACGGTCACAACGCCCGTGGTGAACGCACTGTCTTCGGACAGCTGCCAGACCGCGCCGGGATAGGTGTTGCCTGGCTTCCCGTGCCAGACTTTGAGCGTGTCTATGTAATAGTCGGCCCCCAGGTCTATGACAATATAGGCGGAAGAAGTCCTGGTACTCGGCCACCAGGCGCTTGCCACGTTGGTTGTCCAATCGTTGGCGCTTTCGTCATAGACAGTGTCCCCGTCCGTCGCGCAGGCCGTCCGGTCCATCCAGCCGCCTGTAGCGTCATTAATGACCGGTTTTCCCAAAGCAACGTTCGTATAGGCGGTAGGATCGGTTCTTTGGACGGACTGGTCGGACTCCCACGCGCCGATATCGGGCATGGTTCCCTTATAGGCCAGAGCCACGCCCACCCCTTTGAACCATGTACAGGGCGCGGCCAAAGTGATGGTGTTGGTCGCGTAATCAACCGCGGTTATTTGCGCCGGCGCGCCGCCAATCATGATCGTGTCGCCCGCCGCCACGCTGGTTTCATCCACGGGCACGCCGAAGCCGTCGCTGAAATAGCCGGCGTCCTGCACGGTGAGCGCGGTGGCGTTCAATCCGGCGTTAGTCGCCGTGGTCAGGCTGCTTCCGGCGTCGATGGCGGGACTGTCGTCCTGAAGCGTATACGTTTCGGTTGCCGCCGGGGCGACCATCGGGTCATCGGTGATGTTTTTCGCGAATATGCCCGGGTATTGCGTTTGCGCCCCGGCAATCGTATTGTTGCTGTTGTTCTGAAAACGGATGACGTCAGCGGACGCGCTGTTGTAAAAAAGATTGTTTTGCAGGAATTCGGGGGTTTTGGCAAAATCAACGTTAAAAATCATTTCTGAGGTAAATCCGCTGCCGCCGGCAAGGATTCCGTTGTTATAAAAGAGATTGTTCTTGAATGTGTTCCCGCTCAGGTTGTAATACGGGGTTCCTTCCGGGTATCCCCAGGTGGTGACAAACACGCCGCAGTTCACGGTGCCGCCCGGGTTGCCGGTTTGCGCGGAATAGCCGTTGTCCGCGAACGTATTGTTATATATTTTATTGTTTGCCGAAGCCGGCGCCATAAAGCCTCCAAAGTCGGAACCGTAGGCGTCGATGATCATGCCGTAGAATTCGTTGTTTACAAAATAGTTGTTGCGCACGATGTTTTTGTTGGAACCGAGCTGCATCCCGATACCGCCCTTTTGCTCATAACCGGCGGCTATGGCGTGCTTCCCGTCGCGCAGGATATTGTTTTCCACGACGTTGTACGCGTCGACCGGGGTGTTTTCCGCGCCGATGCCCAGGTTTTTCTGCCAGTCGTTGTGGAAGTCGCAATTGCGGATGACGCAATTATACGCGCCGTTCATCCCGATGTTGGTATGCGGGCCGCCGCGCATGTCCAGCCCGTCGAAAAGAATGTGGTTGCTGTGATATTGCACGGCGATCCAGTCGGTGGACTGGGTCAGCGTTCTGTCCGAGCAGGTGTCAAAAAGGCAGTCTTTCACCACGCAATAGGAGGACTCGCCCATGTAGGCCCCGTTGCAGACGATACTTGTGCCTATGTTCCGGAAAACGCAGTTGCGGACGATGATGTAGGACACGCCCCAGTAGTCAAAAGCCCCGGCGTACCCGTTCTTGCCAGGGGCGGGCGACGTGTTCTCGACCGTGATGCCGTCAAAGACCACATAGTTGCTTTGATCCACCTTGAAAGCCGCGTAAACAACCTGACCGGTAATGACGGGTTTCGCCCCCGGGTATGCCAGGATGTGAGTATACACCGGCGTCGCGGACTTGTTAAACCCGTTGAGGTAGATGCTTTGATTCCGGTACGTGCCGTCCATCAGGTACAGGGTATCCCCCGGCGTCAGTCGATCCGCGGCGTGCTGCAGCGTCCCGAAAGGCGCGGCCGCGGAAAGGCCGTCATTCGCGTCATCGCCTGTCGGGCTCACATAGTAGGTCGCGTACCCTGCCGCTTTCACCGTATGCGGCGCGGGTATCCCCCACAGCGGAATCGCCAGCGCCGCAGCCAGCAGGAACGCGAATATCCTGCGGTTTTTATGTGCCGTTTTCATAAAATCCTCCTTTTTTATATTTTTATAACCAGTATAAAAGGCATGTTTTTTGAAAACAAGAGAATTTCTTATGATAATAAGGAGTTTTGTAAGGGACAAACCGGGGCCGTAATATTTTCCTTATTTTCGAAATTTGTTCATATTTTCATTTCTGTCCGCCGGGGTATAATCATTTATAGACATATTTTCGGGGGGACGCGTGGA
>Ga0209629_10001155_pt1 | contig 16106 bp, 14 predicted proteins | sample TergutCu122P5_FD_187286 | JGI IMG/M metagenome (GOLD analysis project Ga0209629, IMG submission 187286) | Cubitermes ugandensis P5 segment gut microbial communities from Kakamega Forest, Kenya - Cu122 P5 (SPAdes) (version 2) | ecosystem: Host-associated > Arthropoda: Insects > Digestive system...
CCAAGTGTAAAACTGATTGAAAATCACGGTTTAAAGCCGCAGGAACTTGCTTTGGCGGAAGATATTATAAAAGAAAACCGTAAATTTATGGTCGAACATTGGAATCTTTATTTCAAAAAATTGCAGGTAAAATGAAACAGGTAAAAAAACTTTGGTTCAACGATGAACGGATTTTTATTGAAACTGATAAAAATGGGGTTCAAAGTCAGTTATTGCAGTTTTTTCCACGTCTGAAAGCGGCAAGCGAAAAACAGCGCAATAATTGGAACGAGTCCTATTTTGGTTTGCATTGGGATAAAATTGACGAAGATATAAGTTTTGAAAGTTTCGCCTGGGCAGATGACGATAATTTAAGATATTATCATAAATAGACCGCTTCGCTGATAGAACATAGAACATAGAACAAAGAGCATAGAGCATAGACCGCTTCGCTAATAGACAATAGACAATGGACAATAGACAAATAGAATGCACAATTTTAGAAAGTTAGATATTTGGGTAAAATCAGTTAATTTTGTAACGGAAATTTATCGCGTTACGGAAATTTTACCGTCAAAAGAAAAATATGGTTTAATTTCACAGTTAGAACGTGCTGCGGTATCAATTCCGACTAATTATTGCCGAAGGTTCTGCCAAGTCGAGCAATAAAGATTTTGCAAGATTTCTTGAAATGGCTATTGGTTCGGCGTATGAAGTTGAAACTGAGTTACTTGTAGCATTTAATTTAGAATATATAAATAAAGATTCTTACGAAAAATTGCAAAATGAATTAGTAATTCTTGAAAAAATGATAACAGCATTTAAAAATCATTTAAATCAGAACATAGAGCATAGACAATAGAGCATAGACAGGGCTTGAAAAAATCGTCCATATTCTATCAGCAAATCGGTTTATTGTCTATATTCCATTAGCGAAGCGGTCTATATTCTATAAGTGAAACGGTCTATTAGCGTAAGCGGTCTTAAAAGAAGAGAAATTTTTTAACTTTATAAACTAATATATTTATGGTTTTATTAGATTCATTGGTAAACTGGTCGCGGGGGCAATTTGCTATGACTGCGATGTATCATTGGCTGTTTGTGCCGCTGACACTCGGTTTGGGCTTGATTGTTTGCATTTTGGAATCAATCTACGTCAAAACCGGCGACGAAAAGTGGAAACACGCAACCAAGTTTTGGATGACCATTTTCGGTATCAACTTTGCCATTGGCGTGGCGACGGGCTTGATACTCGAATTTGAGTTTGGCACCAACTGGTCGAATTACAGTTGGTTGGTAGGCGATATTTTCGGTGCGCCACTCGCCATCGAAGGTATTCTGGCTTTCTTTATGGAAGCGACTTTCCTTTCGTTGATGTTTTTTGGCTGGAAAAAATTGAGCAAAGGCGGACACCTTGCTGCAACGTGGCTGTGTGTTATCGGCGCGACGATTTCGGCGTTCTGGATTCTCACGGCAAATGCGTGGATGCAATATCCTGCCGGCGCACATTTGGTAGCCGCAACTCAACGAATGGAAATGACTAATTTTTGGGACGTTTTGTCGCCTGTGGCAATTAACAAATTTTTCCACACGGTAGTTTCGTCGTGGGTGCTGGGCGCAGTGTTTGTGTTGGGCGTAAGCAGTTGGTTTTTGCTCAAAAAACGCAATGTGGAATTTGCGCTCAAAAGCGTTAAAGTTGCCTCAATCGTTGGTTGCGTGGCAATTATTTTAACAATTTTGACCGGACATACTTCCGCTCGCGAAGTTGCTGCAAAGCAACCGATGAAACTCGCCGCAATGGAAGGACTTTACGACGGAAAAACGAACGCAAATCTCGTGGCTTTTGGAATTTTAAACCCTTCCAAAACCTACGACAACGCCGAAAAACCGTTTATTTTCAAAATTGACGTGCCAATTCCGGGCTTTTTGTCGTGGATTGCAACTTACGACAGCAAGACCTTTATTCCCGGAATAAATAACGTTATTAACGGCGATTATCCGCAGTTTGACGGTACTCAGGCGATTTCCATTGCCGAAAAAATGGCAAAAGGACGTGAGGCGAACGATTCTTTGAAACGTTTTGCCGTTTTGTACAATCAGAAAGACACTGTCGCAGCAAACGCTGTTTGGGCTACGCAAGCCGAAAACCAGAAATATTTTGGTTATTCGCACGTGCAGCAGCCGTCTGATTTGATTCCAAACGTGCCGTTGGTGTTCTATTCGTTCCATATTATGGTAATTTTGGGCGGACTTTTCGTTTTGCTGTTCCTTATCGCTCTTATTTTAAGAGGGAAAATTGAAAAAGCAAAATGGTTCCACTGGATAGCAATTATCAGTATTCCGCTGGCATACCTTTGCAGTCAAATGGGCTGGGTAGTAACCGAAATGGGACGTTTCCCGTGGGCAATTCACGAAGTTTTGCCGCTGAACGCCGCCGTTTCGCAACTTGCAACGAGTTCGGTAATAGTAACGTTTTTCTTGTTCCTCGTGCTTTTCACAGCATTGTTGATTGCCGAAGTAACGATTATGGTAAAACAAATCAGGAAAGGACCGAAAGAAAGTTAAAAATTAAAAGTTAAAAATTAAAAATAATATGAATAGCGAAAAATCAATTTTAACAGTAAAAAGTTATGATTTTGCAATTCATATTGTCAAATTGTCAAAATATTTACAGGACGAAAAACGTGAATTTATTCTTTCAAAACAAATTATGCGAAGTGGAACAGCCATTGGCGCATTGCTCTACGAAGCGGAATTTGGACAAAGTAAGGCAGATTATATTCATAAATTCAGTATTTCGTTGAAAGAAGCAAATGAAACAAAATATTGGTTATCATTACTTTATGATACTGGATATTTAGACGGAAAACTTTTTGAAAGTTTATTTAATGATAGCAAAGAAATTATTTCATTATTGGTTGCTTCAATCAAAACTTTGAAAAAAAGACAATAAAAAATATTTTTAATTTTTAGTTATTAATTTGTATTAACTTTTAATTTTTAGTTAATAAAAACTTTTAGTTTTTAATTTTTAGTTTTTAATTTAAAAAAGTAATAAATATGATAACATACTCATTTTTACAGAATTACTGGTGGTTTATTGTTTCGCTTTTGGGCGGAATATTGGTTTTCCTGCTTTTTGTGCAGGGCGGTCAATCGTTGATTTTTCAATTGACGAAAAACGCAGACGAGCGCAAATTGCTGGTAAACGTGCTTGGGCGCAAGTGGGGTTTTACCTACACGACTCTGGCTACTTTCGGTGGCGGATTTTTCGCCTCGTTCCCGCTGTTTTACTCGACGAGTTTTAGCGGCGCAATTTATGTGTGGATGCTGTTGCTGCTTTGTTTTGTGCTGCAAGCGGTTTCATACGAATATATGGACAAACCGGGCAACGTTTTCGGCGCAAAAACCTATCAAATTTTCCTGTTTGTGAACGGTTTGCTGGCAACGGTGCTGATTGGTACGGCTGTGGCGACTTTCTACACGGGTTCGGATTTTACGGTAAATAAAGCAAATCTTTTCGAGATGGGCGGACCGACCGTTAGCACGTGGAATTCGGCTTGGCACGGCATTGAAGCGGCGTTTAGCGTTCATAATCTTTGTCTGGGCTTGGCGGTGTTCTTTTTGGCACGGACATTGGCGTTGCTGTATTTTGTGAACCGCGTAAATCACGAAAAAATCCTCGAACGCGCACGCAAACAACTTTGGATTAATGCAATAATTTTTGTGGTATTTTTCCTTGCGTTTGTAATTTGGACTTTGCTGAGCAAAGGTTTTGCGGTTGACCCTGTAACGCAAACGGTATCTTTGGAAAAATTCAAATATTTCAATAATCTTTGGCAAATGCCTGTTGTGCTGATTTTCTTCCTTTTGGGCGTTGTGGCGGTGCTTTACGGCATTGGAATTACGCTTTTCTGCAAGAATAGCCGCAGAGGAATTTGGTTTGCCGGCGTTGGAACGGTGGTAACGGTAACTTGTTTGCTGCTGATTGCCGGCTGGAACAATACCGCTTTCTATCCTGCCACACCCGATTTGCAAAGTTCGCTCACGTTGAAAAACGCCTCTTCGAGTTTCACAACTTTGAAAACGATGTTTTATGTTTCGTTCCTTGTTCCGTTTGTGCTTGCTTACATAGTTTGGGCGTGGCGCAAGTTGGAAAACCGACAGACCGACGTCGCCGAAGTTAAAGACGAGGAAATGGAATATTGATGTAAATATTTGATTATTATGATAAACGCAGATTTTTAATTACTTGAAAATCTGCGTTTTTTTCATTTTCCCCAAATTATTTTTTAGGATAATTTACGAAAAAAACCTGTTCTGTTGCACGTGTGAGTGCGGTGTAGAGCCAGCGATAAAATTCAATATTAATGCGTTCTGACGGCAGTTGCCCGATGTCAATATAAACGTGCTTCCACTGTCCGCCCTGCGCTTTGTGGCAGGTTACAGCGTAAGCAAATTTTACTTGCAGAGCATTAAAATAATCATTTTCCATAATTTTTTTAATTCTCTGACGGCGATTTCCAATATCCGAATAATCTTCTTCCACAAGATGGAAAAGTTTGTCTGTCAATTCATTAGCGTGTGCGGGCGATTCGCTTTGCAAAATATCTAACCAGATTCGTGCATCAATTTCCCAGTCGTAATCAAGCGAATACAGTTCGAGGTCGGCAAAGCGAAAGCCGTACATATCACGGTGTCGGCGGATTCTTCTGATTTCAACAATATCGCCATTTGCCAGAAAATCAATATTTTCGTATGGTTTATTCCAAAAATAATTATTGCGCGTAATCATCAGTAAATCAGTATTATTCAATTCTTCTTCGCTGCACAAAACCTGCGCACGGATCCCATTGTTGTAAATATTTGCCCTTTTATTGGAACGGGTAACAATCATCGTCTGCTCGCGCCCGACGGTGCTGTAAGAATTTTGAATATTTTCAATAAGATTTGCGCCGCTCAACATTTCCACATCAGGAAATTTTTCACAAATAATACTCGGAATATTTTCCGTTTTTTCGTCGGCAATCATTTGTCGGATATTTGTCGCATTGTACAAAATTCCGCTTTCCAACGCCTGACGAACCACCTGCGTAAGCGTAAATTCGGTAATATCAAGTCCGTAACTTTCGAGAATTTTAACATCAAGCGCGGGACTTTTCTGCTGCCCGACAGGCGGCAGTTGCGCGGTGTCGCCCAAAAGCAGTAACGAACAGCCATCGCCCGAAAACACAAATTCAATCAAATCGTCGAGCAGCCGCCCCGAACCAAAAGTCGTTTCGGTACTCGTATTGGAAATCATAGATGCCTCATCTACAATAAATAAGGTATTTTTCGACAGATTTTGCGCTAAGCTAAAACGGAAATCTGTCAGCGATTTTTGTCGGTAAATTTTTTTATGAATTGTGTAAGCCGAAAAGCCCGAATATCCTGCAAAAACTTTTGCGGCGCGTCCGGTGGGGGCAAGCAAAACAGTTTTTTGCTGCAAAAGGTCGAGGGCGCGCACCAATGCACTGACAACGGAAGTTTTGCCCGTCCCGGCATAACCTTTCAGCAAAAAAACATTGAAATTTTTGCGTGCAGTAACGAATTTGCCCAACTCATTGACTAACTCAACTTGCTGGCTGACAGGCGAAAACGGCAACTGCTCGGATATTTTTTGCGCAATAAAGTTTTGTAACATTCGCGGGGTTTCTGCTTTTCCTAATAAAAAAATTTTTACAAAAGTAAAAACTAATTAGCATACAGCCAAATATTTTTTAGGCAATTTTCAACCTTTTTTCTCTTCTGTACGCAAAATAAAATACCTGTGGCAAAACGGTAAACGACAGTATCATACAAATCAGTATGCCGCCCACTATCATAATTGCCAGCGGTTTTTGGATTTCCGAACCCATTCCTGTTGATAAGGCGGCGGGAAATAATCCCATTGCGCCCATCAGCGCAATCATCAATACCGGACGAACACGCTGCCTGACTGCATCGTCGATGGCAAGACGCAGATTATGAGTTTTTTGCATTGTTTGTTTCATCAACGCAATCAACAAAATACTGTCGATAGACACTATTCCAAACAGAATTATAAACCCGATTCCTGCCGATATGCCAAATATTGTTCCCGTAGCCCAAAGCGAAACAAATCCGCCGATAAAAGCGTAAGGAATGGCACTTGCGGCAATCAACGTATCTTTTATATTTCCAAAATTAAGATATAACAAAAACAAAATCAAACAGATTACTGCCGGAATAATTACCATCAGGCGGGCTGTGGCGCGTTGTTGGCTTTCAAACTCGCCTGCCCAGACTATTTTATAGTTTTCAGTTTTCAGATTAAAGTTTTCAGATTTCGGATTGTTGTTTTCAGTTGAATTATCAGAAACTGACCACTGAGAACTGATAACTGACAACTTCTTTTTCGCCTCGGCAATGGTCGAACCCAAATCGCGGTCGCGGATGCTGAATCCAACGCCGACGTAGCGACTGCTGCCGTCTCGATAAATAAATGTCGGTCCGGTAATGAACGTTATGTCGGCAATTTCTTTCAAAGGAACATATTTTTCGTCCATTGTAGGAATGAGGATATTACCGATTTTGTCTTCGTTGTCGCGATGTTCTTTTTGGAAACGCAAGCGCACGTCAAAAGTCCGGTCGCCTTCATAGAATTTGGTTGCCGCTTTTCCGCCGATAGCCATTTCGGTAACCGCCTGTGCGTCAGCCATCGAAACAGCATAACGCGCCATACGCGATTCGTCCAACTTAATTTGCAATTCGGGCAAACCAATACTGCGAAAAACATTCACATCTTCCACCCCACGCACTGTTTTAATCGCGGCGGCGGTCTGGTCGGCAAGGTTTTCCAACTGCTGCAAATCGTCTCCAAATATTTTAATCACTAACGAACTTTTTACGCCCGCAACGTATTCTTCCACATTGTCCTGAATCGGCTGACTGAAACCGAATATTATTCCGGGATAAATATCCAGCGAATCCTGCATCTGTTTTATCAAATCGTCTTTTTTGATTTTATTTTTCCACTGTTTTTCATCTTTTAGTTGAACGTGAAATTCAATATTAAAAAAGCCCGTAGCGTCTGTTCCGTCGTTTGGACGTCCTGTTTGAGAAAGAATAAACTGTATCTGGTCAAAAGATTGCAGTTTTTGTTTCATCTCTTTGGTAATGCGCACCGACTCGTCCAAATGCACGCTGTTGGGCAATGTGGCGCGAATATAAATTGCGCCTTCATTCATTTTTGGAATAAATTCGGTTCCCCAAAAGGCAAAACGCAATCCGCAAACTGCCAGCAGCACCGCAAATCCGACAATAACGCCTTTGCGATAGCGGGTAGCCATTTCATAAATTTTATATATTAAATTAATAAGAAAACGGCTAATCATATTTGATTTTTCCACAATCGGCTTGTTAATCAACAATTTGCACATTACCGGAACGTAAGTAAGCGACAAAATCAACGAGCCAAGCAAAGCATACCCCAATGTAAATGCGAGCGGCGAAAACATCTTTCCTTCTACTTTTTGAAATGAAAAAACAGGAAAAAGCGCAACTATTAAAATAATCATTGCAAAGAAAATGTGCGATGCAACGCTGCCTGCGCTATTTTTGATAATACCGCCGCGGGCAACTTTGCTGAAATTTATTCCCGTTTTTCGTGAAAGTTTTTCCAATGCAACAAAAATAATTTCGACAATAACCAGTGTACCTTCCAGCAGCAATCCAAAATCCAGCGCACCCATCGAAATCAGATTTGCCGGCAAGCCCTGAATGCGAAGCATTATTATTGCAAATAGAAACGACAACGGAATTACGGTAGCCACAATCAGCGTTGTTCGCCAGTTATAAAGGAAAAGAAAAACAATGAGCGAAACGAGCAAAATCCCTTCGAGCATATTTTTCACAACGGTTTTCACTGTTGCATCTACCAACGTAGTTCTGTCTAAAAAAGGCACAATTTTAACATTTTCGGGCAAAATGCGGTTGTTTAGTTCTTCAATTTTTTCTTTTAGATTTTTAATAACTTCGCCCGGATTCTGTCCACGAAGCATAATGACAATGCCTTGCACCACATCATCCGCGTCGTCAAGTCCTACCTGCCCCAGCCGCGGCATAGACGAAACATCAACCGTTGCCACCTGCTTTACGCGGACAGGCGTGCCGCCTTTTACTTCAATTAATATATTTTCAATATCTTCAATGCTTTCCAGCAAACCAATTCCGCGCACTACAAATGCCTGACTGCCTTTTTGAATTACATCGCCACCCACGTTGATATTGCTTTTGGATACGGCTTCGTAAACCGCAAGCGGCGAAAGATTGTAATGCGCCAATTCGGACGGATTGACCTTTATTTCAAAAATTTTATCTTCGCCGCCAAAACTCGCAATGCTCGCCACGCCCGGCACCGAAAGCAACTCGCGTTCGACCACCCACGTATTGATTGCCGCCACTTCACGAATGGGCAAATCGCTTTTAAGCACATAACGATAAATTTCGCCCGTTGCACCCGACGGCGGCTCAATACTCGCATCTGCGCCTTCGGGCAAATCCAAATCCTGCATGCGATTGGAAGCGTATTGCTGCGCAAAAAAATCATCAACGCCATCTTCAAAAATAACCGTTACCACCGACAAACCGAACAGCGACGTGGAACGCACATCTGTTTTTCGCGGAATGGTATTCAGTGCGCGCATAATGGGCAGCGTAACAAATTTTTCCACCTCTTCGGCGCTTCGTCCCTGCCATTGCGTAATCACACGCACGCGCGTATTGGTAACGTCTGGGTACGCCTCAATCGGCGTGTGAATATAACTGATAATGCCTGCAATAAATAAAATTGCAGTCATAAAAAGAATTAAAATGTGATTCTTTAATGAAAATCCTATGATGTTTTTTACAAATTTGTGCATAATTATTTAGTGGTTAATGATTAGTGATTAATTATGCCCTTCGGGCAATTCTGTATTTTTTTATTTTATCTAATTCTAAAATGCCTTCTATTACATCTGTTACAACAAACGGAATATCTTTGCCAAAATTTTCTACAATTATATTTTTTGCCAAAAGGCGATTTTCTACTTCGCAAATTATTTCTCGCATATATTTTTCGGAAATATTATAACCGCCAATCGCTTTACAACGCCAATCCAAATCTTTATCGTTCCATCCAAGTGCGCAAAAACACCATTTCAACGCTTTTGTGCCTTTTACATATTCTTCCCAAGTCATTGAGTATTCTTTTTGCCAAGATGTAAATTGTTCTGTGTTTTTCAAATTTTTGTTAAAATATTTTCTAAAATGACTTTCCGTATTGTAATACAAAGCGGCTTGGCAAAAGTCCACATTTTCAAAAAAATATGTATAAAGAACTATCGCATAAGTATTTTTGCTCATTTTTGAAATTATGTATTTTGCCTTATCAAAAATTTCATTGATAAAATGCTGTTTTGCTTCGGTTATTTTTTCGGTGGTTTCTGTTTTTTCTAAATTTTCATTTTGTCCGCATTTTTGCATTGCCTCATACTTTTCTTTTCCGCCATTGTCCCAACGCTTTTGGGCTTCGGCTTTGATTTTTTCTATTTCTTTATTCATAATTGTTTAGTTTAAAAATTTCTGCAAAATTACAACTCGACTATGCCAAATTGTGGCAGATGGTTGAAATTATTTATAAAATGGCTTACAAAGTTCCGCAATTTTAGAGAACAAACATTCATAATTTGCTTTCTTATCACGAAAATTGCTTAATTGCCGAGTATGAATTAAAACTTTATTTACGCCTTGTGTTTCAAAATCTTTGTTGTAATGAATATTATACCAATAATCGTTATAATTTTTTTTCTCTATAAATTCTACGTTAAAAATTCCTTGAATATCAAAATCAAAATCTTTTGGGTAGTGCCCACAAGCCATAATTATTATTGGAAAATTTTTAAAGAAGTCATTTTCAATAAACAATTTTTTTCGCTCATTAATGCTTTGTTTTTTTATCTCAAAAAATTCTTTATTATTTTTCAAATAACTACTTTTGGGTAATGATAATTGACTAAATTCTGTAATAAAACTATCATTAAGAAAATCAAAATGTTTTTCATTTATATCTCTTCCAAGAATACAATTAAAAATTTTTTGATAACTTGACCAAGTTGGGTTAGTTTTTTGTTGTTCCATATTTTTCAAATATTGTTCTATACCAAACATACAATGCTTGAACCAATTACATAAATTTTCATTTGTATATTTTTCGGCTCTTTTGATAATTTCATCAATAGAAGGTTCTTTTTCTTTTGTGTCACCAAAACCAATTTCTTGTCCAACAAAAAGAATTTTTGCGTTGGGGTTTCCTTCGCCAAAATAGAGTTTTTCCTTTTCGCAAAACTCTAAAACTTTCTTAAAATCTGTATTTTCCATTTTTTAAAAATTTTAATGATTAATAAAACCGCAAAGGTAAAATATATTTTTTCCGCCGGAATGGTTTGAATGTACCGTTTGACAATTTTTAACATTTATATCCTTTATGTTCGGAAAAGTCAGAATATTTTGATTTTTCAGAACATAAAAGTAAAACAATAATTTTTCAAATACAGAAAACAGCATACAAAGGAACAGATTTTATATTATTTTCAAAACCGAAATTCTTTTTGGAAATGCGGATTGCGTATTCCGATTTGTACTTTTCCATAAAAACGCCCAAACTTTTCGCTCGGTTTCGCCTGCCTTTTTTGACTTCTATCGGCACAACTTTTCCATCAAGTTGCAACACAAAGTCAACTTCCGCCTTGCCTTCGCTTTGCCAATATGCCAAGCGGTAATTTTTCGCTTTAAAACACTGTGCTACATAGTTTTCAGTCATTGCACCAAGAAAAGTATTGTCGGTTTCGATGGTTGATAAAATTGTTTGCAACGGAATTTCTGAACGTAAAGTCAAAACACCAATATCGCCCATATACAACTTAAAATTTATCAAGTCCATATACGCATTTATCGGTATAAAACCGTGTTCCAACCGCTGACATTTGAGCGTAATATGTGCCAAATTCAACCACTCAATTGCCTCGCCGAAAATTGTCGCAGTGCCACCACGCTGCACAACTTTATATTGAAACTTCGTATTTTCTTTGGCAAGTTGCGCAGGAATAGAATCGTAACAAGCACGAATTTTTATACTTGTTGCCGTATCTGCATATTTTGCCATATCTGCAATATATTCGTTAAGTATGTCATTTTGAACAATTTGTACTTTAAGAAAACTGTCTGTTTTAATGAAAGTTTTTACCGCAGCAGGCATTCCGCCAATAATAAAATATTTTTGATACAATTCCAACGCTACATTATGTAATGCTTCGGGCATTGCCTCGTTGTTTGCGTAATGATTTTTGATTTCTTCTGATAATTTGTCGTAGCCCAAAGCCCATAAAAATTCCTCAAAATCAAGCGGGAACATATAAAACTCATTGACTTTCCCAACTGGGAAAGAATATTTTTCGCGGTTAATTGCCACACCAAGCAAAGAACCCGCAGCCACAATGTAATATTCAGGTGTTTGTTCGCAAAAATATTTCAGCGAAGTCAAAGTTCTTTCACTCGCTTGAATTTCGTCAAAGAAAATCAAGGTTTTTTCGGGAATGATTTCCTGTCGTTTTGTAGATTCGATAAACTGAATAATCTTGCGAGGCGAAAGTTCTTTTTCAATAAAATTGCGTACATCGCCCTCAATTTCCATATTCAAATAAATTACATTTTCAAAATGTTCTTTGCCGAACTCTTCCAAAATGTAGGTCTTACCAACTTGACGTGCGCCATTCAAAATTAATGGTTTACGCTCTTCACTGGCTTTCCATTCAACTAATGATTTAAAAATTTTTCGTTTCATAATAAATTTAATTTTGACTGCAAAATTACTAAAATGTTCGGAAAAGTCAAAATATTTTGATTTTTTGGAACATTTTGATAAAAAAGTGCTATATGAATTTATTTCCCTTTCAATTCCGAATAAATTAACAACTGATTTTTCACAACTACTTCATCATTTTCGGTCAAACCGGAACGAATATAAGAATTTCTCTGATAATGACCTTGCAGTTGAATTTCGCGGATTTCAAAAGCCCCCCAATCCCCCCTCAGGGTGGCTACAACGACAAAATATTTATTATCATCAAAAATCAACGCATCGGACGGAATTGAAATTGTATTACCATAATGGGCAGGGGCAAGCCCTGCCCCTACGCACAATTTTACCACCACCGACATTTCAGGTTTGAATTTCAAATCCTTATTGGGCATAACAATTCGGGCTTTCAACACCTTTTCTTCGGGGTCGAAAACCTGAGAAAGCGCATCAATTTTGCCCGAAAAAACCTCATCAGGATACGCCAAAGTTGTGATTTCCACCGGCATTCCCTGTTTTACAAATCGCAAATTACCTGCATAAACATTGACAGTAATCCAAACATTGCTCAAATCGGCAACGGTAAAAAGCGGGGCATCGCCCGCAGAAACCGTACTGCCCGACGATGCGTTTTTTGCAACCACAAAACCCGCCATCGGCGATTTGACGGCAAAAACGCCGCCGCCTTTATTTTCGCCGTAAAGCGAAAGGTCTGCCTGCAATTTTGCATAAGTAGAACGCGCCTCAAGCAATTCTTTTTCGGAAATCAAATTGTCTTTGTACATCGACTCGGCACTTTGCACGCTGCGGCGGGCGATTGCCAATTCCGATTGCAGCGAACTCAATTCCGACGAGCGAATATCTAGCATTGTCTGCCCTTTTTGAACTTTATCACCCAACGAAAAATAGGTACGCTCAATTAATCCGCTGATTAAAGAGGTGTAATTGACCATTTTTGCGGGGTCAAATTCCACTTTTCCGCTAAGCGTCAATTCCTGTTCCTGATTGCTTAACGTTGGTTTTACGGTTTTTACATTTTCGAGAAATGCTTTATTGATAACGCTTTTTTCGTCCGCGTTTTCCGTGTTTTTCCCTTTGTTGCAGGAAGAAAAAACAGTTGCCATTCCTGCTAAAAATATGATTATTATTTTCTTTAACATTTTTTTAATTTTATATTATAATTATTCAAAAAAGTTTTTAATAGTATATTTAAACTTTAAGCGAAACTTTACTTTGTCATTGCGTCCTGAACTTGATTCAGGATCAGCCCGCAATCTAAAACTTTGAAAAAAGTATATTTACATTTGTCATTTTGAGCGTTAGCGAAAAATCTAAAATAATAGATTCCTCACTTTGTTTGGAATGACAATAATTTAATAGAACGTTACAGATTGCGGGTCAAGCCCGCAATGACAATAGAGTTTTATGATTTTTATAAATTCCATTTTAATAATTTTGAAATCTTGAAATTTTAATTAATCACGCTGTTTATACTGAATTGCAGTTCTGCAAAACTCGTGTCGAGGTTCTTTTTTGCCGTCAGAATTGCCTGTTTTGTCGTTCTGTAAGAGTCCATAAAATCAATATATTCGAGCATACTGATGTTTTTATTCAATAAATTTCGGGAATATACGTCTAACATATTTTCCAAATCCTGCGAAAAATCATTTTCCGTAATTTTTTGGTAAAATCTGTAATTTGTAGCATAATTATTATAGATTTGAGTTATTTCCTGCCGAATTGTATTTCTTTGATATTCAGCCAGATAATTACTTTGTTCTATTTTAAATTTTGCCATTTTAATATTTCCCTGGTTTCGATTAAAAACCGCAATATCAACACCAATTCCTACGCCGACAAAATTTTTCCACACGCCGCCGTAACGGTCGTAATTCAGTTTTAGTGCCACGTCGGGCGTGCGCAACGATTTTTCGTAACCCAGCAATTTTTCATTATATTGAATGTTCAAATCTGCCAGCAAAAATTCTGGGCGCGAATTTTTTGCCGTTTCCAACAAATCTGCCAACAAAATTTCATTCGGATTTTTTGTTGCCAATGTTTCGGACAAAATCAAAATATCGGTTTGAGGGGCGATATTAAGCAGAATTTTAAGGTCTTTATATTGACCGTTCAACTCTGAACGAACATCGTTCGCCTCTGTTTCCAACTCAACCAAAGACGATTGCAGCCGCACAAGTTCGCTTTTTGCAATATTTCCCTGCAAAGTTTGATTTTTATAAATTTCAACCAAATTTTTAACTTTTTCTTGCTGAATTTTAATTACATCAAGATAAGATTGCAGATAAACTGTCTGGTACAAAATATTTCTCAACTCGATTTTTATACTCAATAAAAACGCCTCAAACTCTTGAATAGCAATATCTTTGGACACTTTTTCCAAATTGACAAGTTTTTGCCTTTTGCCCGCTGTGCGAATCATTTGTTCGAGTTCGATGCTAAAAATAACACGATTTCCAAAGGTCGCAGGCGCAACATCAAGTTCTTCGGCAGCATTTGAACGCCAAAAATTTATATCGCCGACACTTACGGTCGGATTATCCAAAAGTTTTGCCTGCGCAATGGCGGCGTCGGCAATGTTGATATTGCAACGCTCAGCCAACAGTTGCAGATTTTTTTCCAAAAACTGCTTTTCGGCTTGCTCAATGTTAATTTTTAAAGTGTCTTGAGCCGACACATTGTGCCTGCACGTCAATACGACAGCGCAAAGCAATAATATTTTTATTACTCTCATAAAATAATTATAATGATTAGTGTTTAATGTTTAATGATTAATAAGTTGTTGATTGTCAGTGATTAATCATTAAAAATTAATCATTAATCACTAACCATTAATCATTATTTCGGGGGGCTGGTCGATTGGGGAATGAAAATCGTTTGCGAGGAAATTTTCCTTTTTTGGAAAAATATTTTTTCTTATTTGTTGTGAAAACAATATTAATATGGAAAATTGTTGAGGAATTTCGTGAACAAAAATGGTATAACTACAATCCGACTGGCTGTCGCCGTCTTCGTCAATATCGTTGCTTTTTCCGGTGGCAAATTGATGTAATAATTCGATAACGCTGTTTGTCTCTTTATTGCCGTGATTTTCAATTTCATAAGGCGCAATAAAAAGCCCCCTGTTGATGTAAACGAACATCAACAGAAAAATTATCAGATATTTTACAACTTTATTTCGCATTTTTATTACGCGTTTGTTAAAGTAAACGACTTTTTCTTTTGATTATTGCATAAAAAAAAGTGAAAAAAATTCGCACAGCATTTGAAATGATTTTATGCAGCAGCAAAATGCCAGTCAAAAGTAAACTGTAAATAAAAAGAGAAAATCTGTTTTATTTTTTTGGGAAAAATAAATATTTCATTACTTTTGCAAATTAAATTTTACACATTAAAATATTTCTATATATCTGTTATCTAATTAGTTAAACAAAAAAATCATACTATGTTTAAACCGCAAATTGTAACTGATAATATTTTTTATGTTGGCGTTAATGACCGTCAAAAACATAAATTTGAGAATCTGATTTCGCTTACGCGCGGCGTGTCGTACAATTCCTACTTGATTATTGACGAAAAAACTGCACTTGTAGATACGGTTGACATTTCTTTTGGAATGTCGTTTATTCAAAAAATTTTAGATGTGCTAAATGGCAGAACGCTTGATTATCTGATAATTAATCATATGGAGCCCGACCATTCAGGTTCAATCGGGCTGTTACAAAAATATTTTCCTGAAATAATAATTGTAGGCAATGCAAAAACGCTGTCGATGGTGGAAGGTTTTCACGGTGCAGTTGGTAATTCGCTCGAAATCAAAGAGTCAGATATTTTGAATTTAGGAAAACACGTTTTGCAATTCTTTATGATTCCTATGGTTCATTGGCCCGAAACGATGGTAACGTTCGACAAAACCTCGCGTGTACTGTTTTCCGGCGATGCTTTTGGCTCTTTTGGAACGCTCGACGGTGCAATTATTGACTCTCAAATGAACGCTCATCGTTTTCGTAACGAAATGATACGTTATTATGCAAATATTGTCGGCAAATATGGCTCGCCCGTGCAAAAAGCGTTGGATAAAATAGCCCCCCTGCCGATAGATTTTATTTGCAGCACCCACGGACCTGTTTGGACGGAAAATATTGCGCAGGTACTTGAAATTTACGGGGATTTGGCAAATTTTCGTGCAGCGGAAGGGGTTGTTATAGTTTAT
>Ga0209629_10001156_pt1 | contig 16103 bp, 17 predicted proteins | sample TergutCu122P5_FD_187286 | JGI IMG/M metagenome (GOLD analysis project Ga0209629, IMG submission 187286) | Cubitermes ugandensis P5 segment gut microbial communities from Kakamega Forest, Kenya - Cu122 P5 (SPAdes) (version 2) | ecosystem: Host-associated > Arthropoda: Insects > Digestive system...
TGAACGCTCAATGCTGGATGTGTGGATGCTGTAACCATAAAAAAACAATTCAAACCTCTCAATATATATACTACCTTACTATATTTCTTCCATCTCTATTTTCCTACCCCAGTTCCCACCAACCTAAGTCCTCCATGATGCCCCAATCACTAACCTCTCCCTCCAAAATGAGATCATAGGCCTATTTTCCTCTATCACTAGTTACTGCCTATCACTAGATGTATTAAATACACAGGTTTCCATAGATCACGGGACTTGTACTGTGGGTACTAAGAGAGGCCAGAACACAGCACCGTTACTTGTCCTTGAGGATATCCAAAACACTGGCATGGTCCATCACCCAAAATTGGGATACACTTAATGCTACATAGCGGTGTTTCACTGAACTTTATTTCCAGATGACCTCATTGCTAATGCAATCCCAAAATAAAACTAAAGGCTACTGATACAAAATGAATATAGATTACAATAGGTGATTCACAAAAAGAAAGACCGTGCAAACCAAAACTGAAATATTTTCACTGTGCGGTATGTGATATGAGATCAGAAAAATGGAAATTTCTGTCGTTGTTACCACACATTCTTAATGTATTAGGAGAAAGGCTGGTATGACACAGTCTCATGACAGATACACCAGAGGGTATTCTTATATTCTATTTCTGAATATGCAACTTTAATACAATATCCACAATTAGAGAAATTTGTCAATGGAAATATTTATTCACTCATTCATTCATTTATTATACATTCATCATACTCACATAAGGTTTAACAAACCTTCTGGATATAGAATTGGTCATCAAATAATACAGAAATACAGAATATACATGCCATATCAAAGCATATGCCATAGTGACAAAGAATCATATAAATGCAATACAAGGAATGTATATAGTTAATTTAAAATCAATACAATAATATCATAATATTTGGAAAAATGAACTGTAATAAAATTATCAAACACAACATATTTACTAAATTAAAACCTTCTATCATGGTAGAAGGAATATGTTAATACAACTGTAATTTGTTGATGACAAAGTAAAAATATATAATGTCAAGATTGTAGAATGATGGTTAATTACAGTTCTAGAGTAAAACCAAATCCCAGACCTGAGTGGGGGAGGAGGCACCTTTGAACAAAATTCAGAAAACATTTTCTCAAGCCTATGAAAGATATTTTATTCAATACAAGGGCATAGAATTTAGCATATAAGAAATGTGTTTATATCACAAAATTAAGTCACATTTTTATGTAATTAATATTTATCTCTGACAATGCATCATGTAAAAATCTGCCCCATGCTTGGGGTACCTTTGAACAGCCATGGGGCACTTCTGAACACAAACAAAATTACTGAAAATAAATGAATGTAAAGTCCATAAAAGCACATTGTTTCTCTGTCTACATAATTCTTTCCTCAAGGAATTAACACTACAGTATTTCAGTGTTGTAGTGCATGCCGTCCCACCTGAAGAAAATGGTCATGGAAGTTTCACCACTATGTCTTCCTTTTCTATTTCACTCATGTTATCTTTATCAGAAAAGGCAAACTGCGATGTCTCACCATGTCTCCACATAACCTTCACCTTATACGTGAAAGCCTCCTTTCTTCAACTTTCCCAGCGTAGAGTACATTGGTTGTCTTAGTAGAAAACTGAATCAACACAAAATCATCTGCAGTTATTTCTTGAGTTTCACTTGTCTTGGGTGTTTTTAATATATCATCAATTTTCTCGTTGAAATTTTTTTTATCAAATTCACTTGAAGAAGAAAGTGATTTTTGTAACATTCTTCTGCTATATTTTATTTCTATAGTTTTTAGCCCCTTTCCCATAGTTCTTCTTTACAGCTGCCCTTGCAGGTGCTTCTTGTTCCATGCGATCCTTTATTGGAGCATCAGTTAAAATGTGAGACTTCACCTTCTTCCTTTTTCTTCTCTCACATCTTGGTCCAGGTATTGGGAATGGACTCAGAACTTCTGATGAAAGGCTATCTTTGCTAGTCCCAGAAACTTCTTGTGCTACAGGGGTGCTAGCAGAAGGAACAGGGATCTCTTGGGTATGTAGATCTTTTTCCACAGATGTAACAGATGATGGCTCAAAACCCAAGTCACTGAAGGCAAGTCTTGAGAATGGCCATATACCAGGCTTAGCAAAAGCTGCAGTTATATTCTTTGCAGTAAAAGAAGCTTGATATGCAGCATTTGTCAATGACGCCAGGTCATGGATTGTTATCACTTTACCAGGATTAGTAGTCATCCAATCATGTTGTGGCACGCATAATTTTCCTTCAAAATGGTCCCATCATTCCTATATCTAGTGGCTGTAATTGATGAGCGCAATGGGGAGGAAAGGTAACTAATGTGATACCATTTCTCTTGTATGGAGAATGGAATCAAGAGTGCAACGACTTTCACGATTGTCCATTAGTAGATTGGGGCTTCTGGAATGTTTCTTCACATGTTCAAGGACTTTCAAGAATAGAGGACCTGTGATCCAACTGCTGTGAGAACTATTCACCAACCCCAAGTTTCCAGGTGGTACACCAAACATCAGTGAGTCATGAAGTCTTGCTCTTGGAAAGACGAAAACTGGTGGTACAGCATTACCAACAGAATTTATAATCATACATATGGTAATCATAGTTCCTCATTCACTAGAGGCAGCTTGTCCAACCTGTTTCATCCCAATCTAAGCAACAATGTTAGGAGACTGTACAGCTGTGGATAGTCCTGTTTCGTTGATGTTATACACTCTGTCAGCAGTAAATTTCCAAAATTTCAAGATTTAGGTTCATACTCAATTGTCGAAGAATTCCATTACGTTTGTTTTATTGAACACGGAGGCCCTGAACAGACTTGTATTTTCGGGCTTACGAAGCGTAAGGTTCTTTTGTCTTTTCATAAAGCCCTGTAACCATTCAATTCGTGCAATCTTGTTATCAATTCAGCTACTGGAAAATTTACACTGCAGTCTTCTGCCACAATCGTATGCCAGCTGACGGATTCGTTTATATGCCATTCCGTGATTCATTTTGGAACATTTAATTACGTAGTCCACTAATGTCCACTCCTGGTTTTCACTGAAAATTATCCGATTTGTGTAACGCGAAGTAAACACATCGGCCCGATTGCACTCGTCACCATTGCTGATTTTTTAAATTCTGTAATGCAGTGTCATATGGGTCATTCTGTATCTTTCCTGTACAGCTCTCATGGCTTCTTGTATAACCGCCTGTGGCACATCAGGTTTATTTCTCTTCTTTAAATATGTGCGAACCATTTCTTTTTCCTGAAGTAGTTATAAGCTTCATGAGTTTCTTCCAAAATAAAAATTAAGATCATAAATTTATTAAGGGGCACATTTGAACATTGTTAAAATGTGCCCCTTAGAGCAATGTTCAAATCTACCCTACGTGCAAACATGAAACATAACCTTTTGTTATAATACATAGGGAATAATTACAAAAGTTATACCCCAACCACAAGATAAAGGACGCAATGGTATATAATATGACATAAACTTGCCTCTACAAATACAATGCAGACACAAATCGCTTAGAAGTTAAAATTTAAAAAAATTACTTTGTGAACAATCTAATGCTGATCACTTCACCTACAGGAGACTAAACACTAAAATGGAGGGAAAGTGAACGTCACATGCTGAGAAGGAGTAACACTCTCAAAATAGAAAAGTATTGACATATACTTTAAACTGAAGGCAAGATATTTAATTTGTTCAACAGTGTCTCTTACTACTGACAAGTTCCACATCCAGTGGTGTCTGTACCCCATGATGGATTTATGGAATACAATAAATGAATGAATGAATGAATGAACTTTAAATGAAGAAAATCACTTAAGGTCAATCTAAGATGTTTAACATTGTGAGACAATTTTTTATGTCAGAGGGGGATTACTAAAAATCTTGATGCCAAAATAGTAGGTCCCTGTCTGACACATTAAGTTAGACAGTGACTGGTAAAGATTGGATTTTTCCCTGGTATTGATGTCAAGAATCTCAGAAATTTGCTTATATAGATCTGTATTGTTTACTACAAATAGTACAAGTGTAAACATGTAGTGCGATTGAAATGGTAAAATCTTTAATTTTTTTAATAATTCTGCAAGATTCTCTATGTCTTGACCTGGTGATAATTCTAATTACCCTTTTTTGTAGTCTGAAGACATGAAAACTATGTGAAGAGTTTCCCCAGAATATTATTATATAATTCATAACAGATTGAAAGTAGGAATAGTATACCAACTTTAGAGTATCTAGAGACATAAATGGTTCAGTTGCTCTAATTGCATAACAAGCTGTACACAATTTAAGAACCAACTGGTCTACATGAGCTTTCCAAGATAATGAATTTTGAATAACTATTCCAAGAAAGTTTGTATTAGAGGTACTTGTAATAAGTTTATTATTATAACCAGTAACTATGTCAATAAAAGAACTACTTTCAGTCGTGAAATGTACGTAATGTGTTGCTTCATAATTTAAAAATAATTAATTGGCATTAAACCATTCAATTAGTTTGAACAAATGTAGTGGTGATATCTGTTTTAAAATATATAGGACTGGGATTAGTAATAATTTAAATTGTATCAACTGCAAACAGGACTGGTTTAGAGTTAATTGTAATAATTTCTGGTAAGTCAACATAAAAAACGAAATGCAACAGTTTAAAAATCAACACTCCACAGAACACACACAGACTCCAATTTCAAGAGCACTCTGAGGACACAGTCTTAGATCCTTAATTATGAACTGGAAAGCCTGTATTTGGTGTAATGACACTGCCTGAACTATAAAATGCATGCATGTTGTAATACATTATATGCAAAGGAAATGTAACAAGGTAATTATTACATAATACACTTGCATACCTGAGTTGGTCCCTTAGCAGGTTGTGTGCTGATTCCCGTCCCTGTGCATGATAGTGCTGGTGGAATGAAGCAATACGATCCATGACAGCCTGTGTACGATAGATTTTGTCCAAGTTGATGAGGCCCCCAGGTCCAATTCGTGTGAAATAGTGGTCTTCACCATTATAGTCTGAGATAAACTGCAAACAGACATAATCAGAAGTTGCAAACAAGTAAGGGCACTTATTGCATCCAGAATATTGCAGTTGCTCAATTTAATTCCAAGGTTTACTTCCTGTAAATACATTTTCAGACAAGTCCATGAAAATACAGTGTACATTAAAAATACAGAGACAAACTCTTTGCCCCTTCTGACATCACAGTGATTTGACACAAACAAATACACAGCATTGTCAATGTATACCTGGCATAACTGTTATAAGTACACTTACTGAAGAGTAAGCCTCATAAACATACCTTCCAACTGACCTGCAAAGTTATACTATTTACTAACATATGCACAACAAAGTTCAAGCAAATAATTTTTCTTCTCTTTGAACACATGTTAATATTAATGCAATTAATACGAATTAAGTTACAGTCAGCATAAATTACCATAAAGTCCTGATTATCCAACCTAAAAGATACTGAAGGAGGAGTGGCTAATTGAAAACTGGAAATGTTGGATAATACAGAAAACTAGTGAAAAATATGAGGGTCGGTAACTAAAAATGTAACTAAATATATTATTCAGTTACAAAGAAATATAAAGTAAGCATCATATAAATGTTTCTCATAAAAAAGAATTTAACATACTGCAAATCTAGAAGTTCATTTTCAAGGAAATGAGTATTGGGAAATTTTTCTCAGCCTCATTCCTTTTCCTTGTGGTAATGTTATATTAGCATCTGAAAAGTAGTTCGTCTGCAGCAGCCACCTCCTTTTGTTATTCAGCACAAGCAAGTACACTCTCAATGGCTATCAATTCCACATCATGACTCATTCTACCAACTTCCCGCTTCTTCATTATCATCTTCCAAGAGGTCATTGCTAGCATACCTCAAATGTCTACTATGTTACTGTTATTCAGCTTCATTAGTGGATCAAGACCAAGATCAACAATTTTTTGTATAATCATTATTCACAATTTCTCAGCCTGGTATAATATTTAATGAGGCAAAAGATTTTGCAATTTTCTCTCACTGTTTCTGCCATTAACTTATCTTCAATTTGTTATTTTTCTTCTCCAAGTGCCTCTATCCACAAACATGCCAGCATTTTTTGCTTGAATTCCTCCCACACTGGTGCTGTCCAACAAACAACACCTTTCAGGTCTATTTTCTTTCAACTTTTTAGAACTTCCCTCCCTCATTAATAACTTCTACAGAAACTGAGTAAGAACATGTCAATATATTTCTTCCGTGTTTCAATGACACTTTGGTTAATGGGTCCACACAATGTGGTGACATTTGGAGGTACAGGCAGTCACTCATATTTCCGCAATCAGTAGTACCTTTTCAATAGGATGACAAGGCACATCACAAATGACAAAAATTATTTTTCTCACTGTGTATTTGGATTATTAAAATCTTCCCAGTGAAGGGACAAGTTCAGTAAACAATAAACTTTGAAAACACAATTATATTAGGTTAAGAAGATGTTACATCAACTTCGCACTCATTAACTTCAGGGTCTTCTTCCATGAAGTCCATGAATTTAGATGTTACAACTCTTGAAAAGTTTCTGAGTCTGTCTATACATTTTTTGGAGGAGGGGATTACACAAAACTGGAAGTGCTGTGGGAACAGAACTTTTGAAAGCAAGACATTTTTATGTTCAATTTTCCAATAAAAGCAAGTTTTAGTGTATGGTGACCTGAGGTGCTGTATCAGGCAAGAATTACCACTCCTTCCTTGTTGCTTTTTGTAGCAAGCAGCTGACATTTCTTTGTGGAAAGCCAGAGTTTTGATTAAAAATGTTGAAAAATGATGTCCATTTCATCAAGACCATACAGCTGTTCATGTTATAAACCTTCACTCTTTATAAGATACCATTGCTCTTCTTTGAATATCAAAAATAATTCTGAATCTTCTGAGAATGTTTTTTTCCATAGACACAGAGCTGTCTCATTTCATATGTTTTTTTCCAGCAATCTAAGCAGCCTGCTCCAACATACTCTCCTATACTGCACTCCTTACAGCAAATCAGTGCTTTTCTTGACAAAGAGATCCAGTCATTGGTGTGCCCTTCTCTCTTTGTTGTATGAACCACAAAAATGAAGTGTCACTCACCTTCGGTATTCACACTTTTCCATCTTTCTTAAATTCAGGCCTCCATTTGAAGCTCTGGTAGAAAACCACTTTTAAATTTCAGTTCTTTTCTTCTTCCAATTATCAGCAGTAACACAGCCAACACAATACCCTTCTGCTGCTTACTACATAAGTTGGTCTTTATCTAGTCCAGTAAGACTTCAACTTTTTGTTCAATGGAAACAACTGTTTTTTTCTCTTTTCATTTGACATGTTGAAGAGAAAATTACCACTTTATGATGAATTAGTAACCTCCACAAAGGAAGTAAAACACACCTGCACTCAAGTAATCAAAGTCTGTAACAAAAGCACACTAATGCAACTAACAATTAGTAATACATAAAATAGAGTGCACAATATGAACACATAAATGCAATTAAAATGTAGATACATGGACTTGGTCAGGGGCGTAATCATTCTGTTACACGCTGGGCTGATTGTCAATAAAATAGGATTTTTATAAACTGAATGTTCACAAATGTAATAAGGCATCATGATGACACATTATATCTGCAAAGAAATGTTTGATAACTAAAGGTCAGATAAGCAGGACTCTACTGTAATCAGTTTAAAGCAGATGCTTAACATTAGTTTCTATAACAGTAAGTACAACATGAACTCTGGAACAATTTTTGTGGCAGATGTTATGCATGTGGACATGAGCAATGATCCAGTACGTGACCAAATACTTTAACTTTGTTCTCATATTGTAATTGTAATTTTAATTTATTTGTATTCTATAAATCCAGTTTAGGATACAATCCTGTGGATATGGGCATAGTCTCATACATACTATCTAACATAACATACATTGTATTGGGAGAGTCTTAGCATTAAATAAAATAATACAATGAATAAAACACCTAAAACCACCAACATATAGATGTCTAGTAACAGTAATATGCTTACAATTTTCTATCAGTGTTCACTAGATTATCTCTGATAATTAAAATATTCTTCACTATTATAGAAGGAGTTTGTAAGCAAAAACCTCTTTAAAGCATTCTGAAACAATTTTATCTCATTAGCTAAGTCTTTTATGTTGTGAGGAAGGTCATTAAAAATTTTAATTCCAGTGTAGTACACTCCCTTTTGGAACTTTGTTAAGTTAACAATAGGTGGATGTAAGTTGGTTTTGAATCTTGTGTGGACATTATGGATCTCATAATTTGTGGAAAACAAATCTTTATTTTTTATCATAAATATTGATAGAGAAAAAATATATTGAGAGTATAAGGGCAATATTTCCAATATTTTAAACAATTCCCTACATGAGTCTCTAGCTACTGAATTTGTAATAATTCTGATCACCCTCTTTTGGATTTTGAAAATTTTCTCACTATGTGGTTGATTTCCCCCCAAAATTATTCCATAACTCATAACTGTATGTATACATGCAAAGTAGACCATTCTTAAAGTTTCTTCAGACATTATAGCTTGTACTGTCCAGATTACAAAGCATGCTGAATTCAATTTGGACATAATTTGGTCTATGTGAGCCTTCCACAATAGGGAATCATTGATGATCAAACCCAAAAATTTTGTATTTGTAGAGCTTTTGACACAATTGCCCTGGTAGTTAAGTTTCAAATCATAATCCCTACTATTTTTTGTACTGAATTGTAAGTAATGTGTTTTGTTATAATTTAATACTAATTGGTTTATTTTGAACAAATTACTAATATCCCCAAATATTTTACCTATTTGTGTTTCAAAATTTTCCAAATTTGGACTAGTTACTATTAGGCTAGTATCATCAGCGTACAAAAGAATATTTGTTCCAACAGTAGCTAATTTTGGTAAACCATTTATATAAATAAGGGAAAAAATGGGTCCCAAGATTGATCCCTGTGGTACCCCCTGTTTTACTTTTCCCAAGTTGATTCAATACTATTATTATGGCTTAAAATTACTTTTTGATATCTTCCATCTAAGTACGATTTTACTGAGTTGTAAAATTTCCCTGTTACTCCATAGAAATTCAATTTCTCTAATAACACAACATGATTAATACAGTCAAATGCCTTGTGGAGGTCACACAATATTCCTCTCCCCATCTGTTTACTGTTCATTGCTGCCAGTGTTTCATTTAATAATATATGAGGGGCATTTTCTGTTGACACTTCACTTTGAAAACCATATTGATGTTCATTCAATATAGCATTATTGTTCAAGTGATCAATAATCTTTTATATATAACTTTTCCAAAAATTTTAGAAAATGCAGGCAACAGGGAAATGGGTCTATAGTTGGATGGCGAGGATTTATCTCCACTTTTATAAATTGGTTTAATTAATGAGAATTTCAATCTTTCAGGATAGTTACCTTGGGCAAGCATTTTGTCACATATGTTTATTAAGGGAGAGATTATAAATGGTTTACTTATTTTTATGATTTTTGTTGAAATCTCATCATATCCACTGGCATTCTTAGGCCAACTTTTATCTTTAAATGGCTGATTGAAGCATTTAAAATAAATGTTGTAATGGACTTACATCTTTTTTTTTCATTAGTTCTTTTATAGCTAATACCCCCTGCTATGTTTAAAAAATAATCATTGAATTCATTTGCAATGTTTATTGGATTACATACTATATGATTATTAATTCTTAATAATTTAATGTTATTCTCATTGGTTAGGTTACCTTTTATTTGTCTATGATATTCCATGTGGTTTTTATTTTATTTTTTGACTTCGTAATAACTTCTTTGTAATATAATTTTTTTTGCTTATGAACACTTGTAAAATATTATTGGAAGTTACTTCCGATAATATTTTACAACAGTGTTCATAATATAACGTATGTTCAATAACATTATTGTCCCTTGCCTTCAAATATAATTCTCTCTTTTGGGTGCAAGAGGTTTATATCCCTTTGGTTAACCAAGGTTTAGAAATTGTATTAGAGTCTTTTTGTTTCTTAATAAAGCAGGTATGAAAAATCCTTAAATATGTATTTAAAAATTTAATGAAAGGTTGGCAGCATTCTCCATAAAAATTTCTTCCCAGTTTTTTGTGCCTTAGTAGTAATTGAAATTCCAGTATACTTTGATCATTGATGTCCCTCTTTATGGTAATATTTTTTCTTTGTTTTGTAAGTACAATATTTTCTATCACTAATATCTGCACCTCGTGGTCAGAAAGTCCATTGATAAAGGGGTATATAGTATAGTTTTTAGTCCTTGCTATGAATATGTTGTCAATAGCAGTAGTGAATGCATTAGTGTTACACACAGGGAATAATATTTTCCTATTAGGTTATAAGTTTATAACAGGGTGTCAAATTGTTGCTTTTTTTTACAATTTTCTGAATAATTAATATTTATATCACCACATATTATGAATTCAGTTTTATTGCTATACCATGTGTTCAACGGACTGTCTAGGTTCTTCAAAAAGATTGTAAAATTACCTAAGGGTGACCTGTAAATAGCTAATATGATTAGTTTTACGGGAGTTAAGTTGAACTTTACCGCACAAACCTCAATATCTTTCTCCTTACAGTATTTATCAAGTAAAATAGAGAAGAATTCACGATCTTCATGAATAAAGATGCACACCCCTCCATTCTTGAACTCGTGTCTACAAAATTTTGATCCTAATTTAAAATGATCTATAAGTAAATTATCTATTTCATAATTTTTCAGGTGATGTTCAGTTAAGCACATTATATGAGGATAATTTGGAAAAAGGGAGTTTGATAACTCATCCACTTTTGAGTTTAGTTCTCTAATATTTTGGTGGAATATTTTAAAAAGGTTTTTACTATTAGTTTGCTTATCTGTATTTGTATAATTTTTGAAGCTGTATGCCTTATTCACCATAAAAAATCATTACCCCTTGAGCTTGGGGTTTTTTTATTTCTTGTAGAAGTTCTACAAGTCTCTATTATCTTATCTACACTATCAGACTGGGTATTATCTGTAATATCCTGTGCAAAAATCACAGTTTTATCCTTGTTAACACCTTTATTTTCCCCATCACACTCTAGTTCCTGTGTTAAAATCACCTTATTATTAATTAGACTAAACCATTCTTCATTATTCTTGTCATCACTATTATCACTTGTTGTTTCATCTTCATCCTGGTTAAACCCCCTTCTTCACCATTTTTATCTATGCCATTTTGAGTTAACTTTATTATATCCTCATTGTTCCTGATGCCCTTGTTTCCTTGATTGGAGTTTCTTCCATCAACTTCACTCTCATCTCCTTGGATTTCATACCTTTCACTCACTATTGTACTTTGCTTTTGCTTATTACTTAGCATTGAGTATATCGAGTTTTTTATTTGTAAGCAGCAATTTACCTAGCTTATTAAAGTGTAGGCCATGTTGTGTATGATATTTCCTATGTCTGTCTCTAATAATGCTACCTGCTTATGTTCTTTAATAATTTACATCAGTTTTTTGTTATAGAATCTTATTCACTTATTTACTTGTGAGTGATATGATAAATCATATCAGACCAGCATATTTTCTAGTACAATGTTAGTGTGATTATTTGTCTTAATAAAATCCATTATATGATCAATAATTAATTCATCCTTATCAAAATTAAAGTCATTTGAACCTCCACAGATGAGGATTACATCTTTGTGGGTTAAGATTCCTAAAACATTTTTTGCTGATTCTAGAAGGGTATTTAGATCACAACCTGGCTTAATCATACTATATATGCCAAATTTATTATTTAGTGAGAGTTCCACATTTTCCCTGGTTCCTTTGAGGAAACCGTCACAAATCATTGTTACATTGTTGTCTTAATTTATTTTTTATTACACCATTCCTACAAGTTACTACACTTGACACTGTTTCCATTCTTTTGTTTCCTATTTTGCCATTGAGTAAGGTTGGAATATATTATATGTGAGAATCCTCCCTATGTTACTCATCTATTCGTTGAATCCTTTTCCTACTTTGGTGCTGCAGTTTTGTTTGGTGATCACAATTAGGAATATCTGAAGTATAATTTTCTTCTTGGGCCTTCAATGTAATACCTTCTGCTAGTGTGTCTTGTAGGTTAGTAAGTTGCCTATAACAGTTAGCTGTAGAGAGAGGGTATGTATTGTTAGCCTCAGTGAGATTCTTGGAGAAAAGCCTTTCCTGTGGCGGTCTGCCATTATTACTGTCCATCTGTTGTTTTCAAGTTTATTTGAATGCACTGTAGGACTCATATATCTGAGTGGCTTCGTTTCCTCGCTAGTCCTATCATTGTATGGGAAGTCTTCACGTTTCCTTTTGTAGAAGTTTTATAATTAATTTAGCTGATTCTAGTTCTTCTAATGCATTATGGAGTTGTTCCTCCAGTGACTCACAATTTAAGCAATCGAGAACACTTATGTCACATTTATTTAGATTATATTGATCGGAGCTCACCACACTTATGTTCATCGCTGCCACCATCTTAATTTTAAAATTTTAATTTATAAAAACATATATTGCATTGTCTAGGGCTCATTAATAACATACATGCACAGCTGAGTTCTACGAGTTACAAAAACATTACTTAATAGTACACACTGCCAACAATATGGTCAAGACAAGATGAAAATCATGTGTGTGAAATATATGCACTATGTAATATTTTTAACACATAAATAGAAACTTACTCCAGATTTTGAAGGAAAACAGCATGTAATGTGTAATACACTCCTGTATCTAAATAAAGAGTATATATTAATTCTTTTGTTAATGCATATGGCAGAGTAGGAGAGTCTGTGTGTAAAACACTGGAACTTGCTGTACTTATACGTAACAACTATTTTACAGATATTCAGTAGAACCTCAATTATCCAGTCTATCAAGGTTTTGAAGAGCCTGCTTGTATCCATCATATCTTGCTATCAAATGGCTCCAAAGTATGCATATTATGAAATACACCTTCATATTACAGTCTGCTACATGAATGAAGAAGTAACCTGAATGATATGAAACACTAAACATTTTTGTTTACTCAGACATAATTTTAATACATATGATTAAATTTCATTCCTTGTAGGGTATGTCACCAACCAGTTCCTTTTCTTGACATACAAAGGAAACAAGAGGGGTCATTAAGAATGTCTAAGAGAATCAGGGAAAAAACTAGAATAAAAATTAAGTATACTGGTAAAGGTAAAAGGTAAAGTTCACCCTAGAAGACGCCATGAAGGCTGGGGGGGTGCAGATGTATAGCTATACTCTTTCTTTAACCTCGGCACTAGATAAAGGTGGGTGGTCAGCGCCACGCCCCGGCCACTCTACCCTCAGGAAAGACCCGGTATCCATTGTATAGGGAGGCTGGGTGGGCCCAGGGCCTGTCTGGACAGGTGTAGAAAATCTCGCCCCCTCCAAAATTCAATCCCGGAATGTCCAGCCTGTAGTAAGTTGCAATACTGACTACACCAACCCAGCCCAAGTATACTTGGTATGTTTGACATGTTAATTCAGCAGTTATGACTGTAAGTGCTCCAAGAAATTTCTCTGGAAATCAGCCTACAACACTGAAGAACCTATCATACAACTGTTAACATGTTTGTGGGACAAAACACTTCCAGTGCATTTGCTCTCTCTATATGCTGCCCATGTATCTGAGAAACAGATTTATGGTCAATCATGCTTGTTTGTTACATTGAAATAATTGTTGTTCGACCTCAGTTTGTCCCTCACAGAGAACATAATATTTCCTTCATAAAAACCCATCACATAATTTAGAAAAATCTTACTGTAATGTGTAAGTATTTTTGTCTGATTTTAACCAAAGCAGACTATGTTAAGCAATTTTAGTGAGAATCCCAATTACAAAATTCCATGAAAATCTGTTTAGTGGGAGATGTGCTGTTACATGTGGACAAACAAGACAGAGGTAACAGTGGCTGATCACTACTATTTTGTGAATGCACCTACAAAACTGGGGCAAGATAAAATTAGTATTGTTGATGCCTCACAGGAAGAATCCAAAATCTGTTTACAGATTATTTCAAAATGTCAAAAAGCTGGAGTACACTTGGGAATAACAGTTACAAATGAAAATGTTAACTATGAAGAAATAAATTATTTGCTACTACATTTATCAGTGTTATATCATGAAGCTAGCAGATAACGTAATTTATATCACTGTCTTTTTATATACTGGTACATTCAGTGTACCAGTGGCTGTTTGAATTTTGGAGGTTTCTGATAATTTGACATAATAAATGGTTATAAACAGATTAAATTCGGCCCAACCCAAATATTATATTCTCATCTTCAAAATGGAAGTAATTACATGATTCAGATTTCACCAAGGTTCGGTGCACCTTTCTTGTTTCCCTTACCTGACTTACAGACACACACGTCTGTCACATTCCTGACATAATTACCATAATCATACCTGAAACAGGGAATGGGAGAAAATATTTGGAATTAGGAATGTGGAATTAGTAGAAGGGTGGATAAAAATTACTTAATAAGAGATTTTATGAGATCGGCTCATCAAGTAATATTGTAAATGATGTACTGGACAGAACACACTGAAAAATGAACAATACATAGATAATGTTGTTCAGAGTACAACAGAAGAGGTCATATGGAATTCTGGGGCATGAATGTGAGCAGAACATCAAAACAGATTTTAAAGTCACAGGGTCTGAAGGTGTGGACTGCAACAAACTGGCTTAGAAAAAAACTCATGGTGTGGTGTTTAAATTGTAAAGGAATGTCCTGACCTGGTGAGGTGTAACAAGTATGATGTCACTCAGTGTATAGCAGGGGTGTACAAATGCTGGGCACCAGGTCGCCATGGTGACTACATTTTGTATGGTTTCACCTAATATTTGTGACTCCTTTAGTATGAATATTGTTTCATGTGAACCTACTGGCACCTAAAATTTTGAGGTGGTTCCTAAATTTTTGGAGAATTTGTGCACCGCTGCTCTGTAGTATCACATATTCACAACTTAATCCAAATCTCTGTTATTCAAATATCCTCATTTACATTTTGTTTTCCCCTTCTGTTAGAGTGAAAAGTCAAATTTCATAAAACTTAAAAAAAACGAGTAACAAATGTTCGGTTTGTATGTATGTTGACAAAAAAATGTGAAGGTACTCACAAAGCAAAAGAACTAACTCCATGAATATAGCCTTCTTCATTAGCTAACCCAGAAATTTCCTGCATTTTATGAAACTTAAACGTTCATTGCTGTGTTCACAACAGCCTGCAACTGGTCTCTACCCTTAGCCAAATGAATTCAGTCCACATCCTCCCATGTTATTTATGATACATTTAAATATTAAACTCCCATTTATTATTAGGTCTTTGAAATGATCTCTTCCCTGAATGTCACTGAACCAAAACAATAATCCTCCCTGCATATGTCGCACACTTTCTTTGTCATACATGCTGTCTTGTGAATCATGACTTTTATCTTTGAATGAGGAACGTGCTTTCAGAAACTTAACATCTGACAAGTAAACTGCTATTTTTACATCCAGCACTTTATCTCTAGCAAATTTTACCATCTTAACTGCTGATGTGACCCTCTCATGTACACTTGTGTCAATAAAAATCCATCGGCCTGAAATTTTCTAAGTCCCAAACCGGAAGTGACATGTGGTACAGTTGCCATCATAATTTGAGTCGTTTTACTTTCTCTATATTTGCGCATTTGTGCCGTTTCTCTCTTCCATTCATTACAATCAATCACACCGTGTATATATTAACAGAAGACGACAATACATTTGTTTAATTTGAAATTAAAACATTAATTAAACTTCATTAACTTTCCTGGGTGTGAGGCTAGCTAGCTAGCCTCGCGTGGTGTGATTGATTGTTATGAATGGAGGACAGAGAAACGGCACGAATGCGCAAATATGGGGAAAGTAAAATGACTCGAATTATGATGGCAACTGTACTGCACGTCACTTCCGGTTTGGGACTTAGAAAATTTCAGGTCAATGGA
>Ga0209629_10001157_pt1 | contig 16091 bp, 11 predicted proteins | sample TergutCu122P5_FD_187286 | JGI IMG/M metagenome (GOLD analysis project Ga0209629, IMG submission 187286) | Cubitermes ugandensis P5 segment gut microbial communities from Kakamega Forest, Kenya - Cu122 P5 (SPAdes) (version 2) | ecosystem: Host-associated > Arthropoda: Insects > Digestive system...
CCAGCATGAGCCTTGACCCAACCGAATTTAATTCTCCATGCGGCCTGTTCCAGCTGGATGGTTTTTCGTCTAATTTTATCTATAAGAGACGTGTGGATCTTGATGTTTTTAAGGGAGTCCAGCGTCGTCTGGCTATCTGTGTACACTGTGGCTTCCTTTTCTGCTGTTTGTAATTTTTCAACGTACTCTAGAGATCTCAGTATTGCCAATTGCTCGGCTTGGTTGTTGGTGCATTTGCTATCTAGCCTGTATTTTAGATTTTTAATAAAAGTGCCTGACATGTAAATGGCTATTCCGGCTCCTACCCCCTGTTTGGACTTGCTCCCGTCGGTAAATATTTGTATTTTACTATTGTCGTCGTTATTGTTTGTAAGAAAAGTCATGGTTGTAGCAGGGTGCAGCCAATGTTGAAATGTCATGTCCTTGTCAATAATCGCTTCATCTTTCCTTCCTTCTTTAATGTGATGGTAGTAGAGAGCTTTTTCTTCTAGTTTGATGTAGATGGGGGTTAATCCGGTGATAATGCAGAGAGCTTCATTGGAGACGGTACGATAGGCTTTGGCTATTCTGATATTGCTGAGTCTTTGGACTCTGATCAGCTTAGTTTTGTAGGTAGCGTTATTTATTGCGTTTATCCATACAGGTGCACCGTATTGAAGGAGCGGTAATATAGCGCCAGTGTATATAGTTTTAAGGGCAGCGTGACTCAGTCCCCAGTTGAGTTTAGCGGATTTGGCAAGCGCAAAAATCAGTTTTGAACATTATTCAGTCATATAATTAATGTGGTCTTTAAATGAAAGTTTGGGGTCAAAAATTATACCTAGGTACTTTAAACTGTAAACTTGCGTTATTTGCCGATTGTTTAGGAATATGTACAGTTCTTTTTGCTCTTTACGTTTTCGCCTTGAGAATAACATTACTTTGGATTTTAAATAATTAAACAAAATCTTATTTGCCGTAGCCCAAGAAGAAATTTTGGTCATCTCAATATTGGCGATGTTTTCTGCTTCTATTACGGTCTTTCCTCGAGTTAATAAAATCAAGTCATCGGCGAACGCAATGGCCTTAGTTCGGTCAGTGTAGCTAATATTTAATAAGGAGTTATATTGAATATTCCACAGGCCAGGGCCGGAACATGAGCACTGGGGACCCCTTGGTAATTTCTGCCTCCAAACTGGTGTTGTTAGTTTGTAGTGTTGCTAATCGTTTACTGAGGTAGCTCTTTGTAAGTATCTGTAAATTGCGCGGGCATCCGCAATCGTTGAGCCCTTTTAGAATACTAGGCCACCAGGCCGAAGTAAAAGCTCCCACAACATCGAGGCTTACAAGTATATTATCAGTCAGTGATGTACAGGGAAATATGGCTGTGTATTGTAAGGATCATACAAAACACACTAACATATGGTGTTAGCAAAAGATGTGGAGTTTTTGTGTTAGTCTAGACAGTATATAAAGTAAACAATAGGCATTAAAGGTTATGGTCCTCTGGAATGTGATTCCATGTGGTTTTGTTACACAAGAATCAAGGCTTTAGATGTAGTGGCTTACTCCATTATCAGGATTGGTTTGGGTAGACGGTAATATTTTTGTTTTTAACTCAAAATTCATATAAGTATTTCCAAATATAAATAAGTGTCCACAATTTAAATTTTTAAACATTTCAGTTCCTGGTTAACCCACTGAATGGGTGACAAATCTTACAGTATTAATACAGGTATACACATAATTTACAAATTTAATGTCTGTTTATTGGATTATTTCATGCAATTGTACTAACTGTTCAGGTTATGAGGCACTAAATAATATATGGCAAACCCTTTAACAACAGAACTGAAACTGGGGTATACTCTTACAAATCTGGAAATCTGTATGCCCATCATTACTTTGCATGCTCTTGCTGCCATATATATTTATACATGACTTCAGGCATTTTAGCTGTATGCTGAATGTCAACAGTAGTCAACTTCTTGAACCAGAACACTGATAACACTAAATTATGAGCTATCATGGATTTTAATTGAAGTGGTTCAGGTCTATTTTAAGGTGCTATAACGTGCCAATGGAATAAAGTAGCATATGAAAGTAATAAGCACCCCAATGAGGACAACCAGTGTCCTGAAAGAGTAAACAGACACAATAAAAATTTACTGTCATATACTGATTAAGACAATGTGTGATGAAACAGGCCTAGTACCTGTGTTCACTTGCTCTACAGACTGGTCTACTCAGTCTTAAAAAATCTGACAGATTAATATCATGGGGTCTGCAGGCAACTAAACTAAATATCCAGATAGTGATTTCCACTTTAAAATTCAGTTATGGTAAAGGTAAAGTTGTCCCTCTGCATGCCATGAAGGCCTAAGAGGGTGTTCATTCCTAAGCTTGGCATTAGGTGGTGGTGTGCAGTCAGCTTCCTGCTCCAGAGCTGTACCAATAGGAACAGGGCAACCAGTACCCATGGAATATGAGCCTGAATAGGCCCCAGAACCAGATATGACACTATGGAGAACTGAAAAATCACCTGCCCTAGTCAAATTATGGTTCAACAGTTCTCCAGCCCATGGCCTAATCACTATGCTGACATTATCCCTGCTCTATTTTACATTCAGTTTGTAATCACTCTTTCTTTTGTGATATTTTTATATTTGGATACTGAAATTAAAAATGAAATGTTTCATCAGCAAAATGTTATACGACATGTACAAGTCTGCAGACATAACTAACGTGAAACACATAAAAAACCAAATTATGCAAGCTTCTAGTCACATTAATTACCTGTAACATCTGTCAGTTAGAGGTGTAATAACAAGGCGTGGAGTGTTGCCAAGATACTCAAAACCATACTGGATATCTGTGATGATCATTGATACAACAACGTGCTCCTCTATCCAGTAGTAACGAAGCTGACTGATCCAGTTGAAGTCCCAAGGTGAAGATACCTTCAACTCACACAGGTTCTCAACAACACCACGAGCTGAAATTGTTTCAGATCATACAAATTAGTGTCATAAAACATTGTATTTGTATTGCCTATTTTGTAGGTCTCTCAAACAATTGTCATTATCTCAGCATGTGATATATTGCACTTACACTATATAATACAATTTTCTTCCAGTCCTAAGCTATTAGTATCATCATCTTAGAGCACAAAGTTTGCTGTGAGAAAATTCAGTAATGTTAGTCTTTGTTTAGTCTTTATTGGACATGCACTGCTTTGTTACTATGGGACAAAAGTGCAGTCCAGCTGGCACAGCAATACAGTTCTTTTTCAGATCTAATGTTGTCAACCAACATTTTAAATCTGACCACCAACCCCCTAGTCAAGGAGCTTATAACGACCATGAGCAATCTTTATTTTTTATTACTGAAATCAGATTATTCTTAACAATATTATAATAATAATAATAATAATATTAAATAAATATTCTAACAAATTTTAACATACAGCATACCTTACTGCTAGTAGTGGACCATATAATACTGCTATCTGGCACAAATTTTCTAACTTTGTAAAGAAAATGAGAGGTAAATTTGAAATGATATGTACTCCTTGTCATGCGGTGAAAGTTAAAGTTCATCCTACAACATGGGGAGTAGAGGTGTAACTCTACCCATCTTTAACTTTGGCCCTAGATAGGGGTGTGTGGTTAATGCCATGTCTCAACCAAGCTACCTCCCATACAGAGACCTGGTACCCATTGTACAACAGGCTGGTTGGGCCTTGTGGCCAGTCTGGACAAGTAGGGAAAATTTTGCCCTGATCAAAGTTTGAACCCCACACTGTCCAGCCAATAGCAAATTGTTACTCTGACTATGCCATCATGGCTGTTGTCAGATAGTGCTTTGCAGATATCGTATGAGATAGCTTAAAATCTCCTATTTCTAGATGATAAAGGCCAATATTCGTCTATAATGAATAAGGCCATGTCCTGCACAGCAGCAACCAGCATGCACACGTGTAGTTCCCACTCATTGCAGTGGTCACATACATATACATAACAAGTGGCTGGGTTGGGTAACAGCGTGTAGTGGGTGGGCATGTAAAATGGATACTCTGGTCGAAAGCCGTGACCAAGCTTGTTGGTCCGCTGTTTCCTGTCAGCACAGGTGGGCAGCGCAGTAAGGATAGTAGTGAGATCATGCAGAAAGAAGGCTGTCACAAATAATACTTTGTTGATAAGTAATGGACAAGCATTTTACGAGATGAATTGAAAAAGGATGTGCAAGCAGTTGACAAGCAATATTGGACATGTTGACTGGACATCCACAAAGACAGGGGTTCTCTCAAAGTCTGGTACTGTGGTATCACTGAAGTAAAGACTACTACAACAGGGACTTTGTTGACAAGGGATGGAAGAATGCTTCCCACATACTGAACATGAATTAGTCCTATTACATAATATTTGTTATTAATTTATACACAATTTAGTGTACAGATACTCGGGACTGAGTTACCATGATTAGATGAGTGAAATGACAATTCAGAACTACTGCATCTCTTGAATAGCTACTTCTTGCCACAGTACAGATGCAACAGAACTGTTCGAAAATTTAAAAAAAAAAAAACACGTTTTGCATTTGTCTGGCACAAGCAGTAATAGAAATGTTTATTCCAGATTGTATGAACTGAGTAAAATGATTTGCATCTTGGCTGTCACATTTGTTTGATGATAAAGATTCATGCAAACCCTCAAAATCTATGACAATATTGTCTATCAAAGCAATGAATTTCAGAATTTCACATTTGTCTCTCTTTTGTTTTAATAACATTATCCAGAATCCTCCACTTTGAAGCACAAATCCCAAAAGCATATTCAACAATGCATCATCAACATAACAGTCTCTAATTGTACTTTTGTCTAATATCCTTTTGCTGTACAGTATTTTCAAGTAGGTTGTCAGTGGGTTGGCTTCATCTCCAATAAAACATGAGGTAATATAATATCACTGTGTGGCAAAACTGTATCTTCAGGCAATTTCAGACTTCCTGCTTACAGGCTCTTATCCAGAACTGTGTATCACCACCATTGATGTGTTAACCATAGGTTCCTAATCCACAGTCACAAATTTAATATTTGCACCCACAACAGCCTGCAGAATAAATGAACAGTACAATTTGTAGTTAAAATATTGACAGCTCAGTTTGGAAGACATTTAATACTAATGTGCTTTCTATCTACACTGCCAAAGTAATTTGGAAAATTTCATCAAGTACTGATGCCTTTTGCAGTTTCTTTAAATATCTGTTCTGTTAGAGAAGGCATAAGTTGTACTCTTAGGGCAGTCCACATGGCACAGTTTGTCTCTTTGACTGAACATGCATTATCAGATTTACTGATGCACATTGAAGATGAAACCTGTCTGAAAGAAATTCCTGTTGAAAGGTAACTGCAATGGAACAATATAATAATATCGAAAAAAAACATTTATTTACGTACAGAGGAGGCAGCAAAGATGAATTTAATGGCCTGAGGGTTAGCTTCAGAATGAAATTAAAAAAGAATAGATAAGCCTACATCTTAAGACAGTGCTGCAGCACACATGTCCCAGTGGGCACACGTGAAAGCTCTTCGATTGAGGAAAGTAATGGAAAGTGGAAGATGTCAGGCAGTATTTCCTTTACATTGATGTGCAACACATAACATCAAGATTAACAGGACAAAGAAATCATTTACATTGGGGAAAGCCAGAAATACGAGTTTGAATCAGTGTTAAATACAGGATGCCACTTTTCAAATGCAGTATCCCGCTCCAACTGCACATAACAAGGCTCCAAAGAGAAAGAGAGGGAATTTGATGTTGAATTATCAGAAAGAAATTCTATGTTTAGAGAACAAAGAAATTCATTGGTTCATAAGCAAGGGGATGACAACAATTTGAATTTCTTTAGCTTTCTCCATATTTGTGCAAAAACTGCCTCCCATGAAAAGGCTACTTTAGAGGTCACATTTGCAAAACTTGGTGACAATTGAGACCAGTGCACTACAAAATAATTAGCTTCGTTCTTCATCACCATCTTCAGTCCCATGCTCGAAATGTTGTGAAGAAATAAGCCTACAGGATCATATTATTCATAGTACATACTAGGCCTTGATGCCAAGAATAATTATTAATTAATACCAACAGACTCCTCCAGTTGATTAGGAAGGTATTCAATTAATATCCAGTTTGCAGTACGATCATAGTAAGTACAACACACAGTATGTACTCACTGATACACATTGCAGTTACTGTAAATTGTGTATCACAGCATTTTGAATTAATCTTGTTACACACATTATGTTAGCTACCAAGGTATTTTATCACTGTCATAACAAATGTAGCCAACTTCGTATCAGCTGAACTGGCTCCATCACAGGCACGAATAAAAGAAGTTAAATCTGAAACATAGTAGACTTACCTTAGTGTTTCAAACAGTCTTTCATTCACTGATACTGTTTTCTGAAAATTTATTGAGCTGTGTGAAATGTGCTGTAATGCAACCTGTACTGCATACACTCATCCCTCGTTTTTTGTGGATTCATCCTTTGTGGTTTTGAATATTCCTGGGGTTTCCTCAAGACTAAAAATACGTCATTTGGGCCCTTCAACAGACTGGAGCATCAAAATTGTTTGACAACCTGAATGGGTTTTCATATCATAATATGTGATATTCCAAGAGTTGATTTTTGCTGTATGCTGGAGGTCTTGGAAACTAACCCCTTCAAAGTGCAAGGGATGAGTATATTCAAATGCTGAAAGCAACATTTTACAGTCCTCAAAAGATTTAGTGGAATGCTCCCTTAGCTCATTAGAGATGTGACAGAATTTCCCAAATACCAGTTTGTAAATATACCATGCTTCCTTTGCCTCTTTACACCACTTAAGTCAGTATTCTCCAAGAGAAGGATACTGTGCACTGTCCATGACACCACATTGCTACTGGCCAGAAACTCCTAGGCAGGACAGGCAAACAACAATCAACCATGTGTGTATGCATACTAGGACATTGCTTAATAAGTTCAAGAAAATTAACAAAATAAGTGAGTGCTCATGATGCTAAATTACACATATGTATAAAGAAACAGGACAGTCAACCAGACTCTAAAATATGCAGTATCATGAGTCATGAACACTGATACTTACACATTTCATGTCTTTGAACCTACTTTAGAGATACACACAACTCATGTATAACATTTAATTCTTACTACTAAGATTTATTTAGTGTTATGAAAGACATGTTGTTTATCACACTTTTACACTGCATGACAGATCTCCAAACGGTCAAATGAGTAGTGAAAAGCAAACAGTACTTTAAAGAGACAAAATTATAGAGCCTAGAGATGAACAAACATGTGTTATTTTATGACAAAACCTGCAAAATAAATTATATAAATACCATGTATATCAATGACGATGAGGGCACAGACTTTGATGCGAGCCCCAGCGGTCAGTTCTCCCCTCAGCAACTCCACCATTTCATCTATCTTACTGTTGGACACAACAAGGTAATTCTGTGAACAACATTTCATACACTGAATGTGATTGCCATTTGTAACACTTAGCTTACTGCAGTTCTTGTAATACCTACTACCAGTCAAGCAAGTAAGATATGTGAGTGTGTGTATATGAATGTATGTAATAGTTAATATCCATCAAACTGCATAAATTCTGCTACATTAAAAACTGCTTAAAGATGCAGCAAACAGCACCATATCTAGAATTCACTTTCAGGGAATGATTTTAAAAATCAATGTAAAAAATCATACTGTGACATACAGCTACAAATCAGTCATGATATTAAAACACAAGTCTGTAGAATCTCTACCAAATCATCCTTATAAAATTAATTCACTTGGATAAAATCATTCAGATTTTTAACATTAATATATCTTCAAAAGAAGGTCCTACATGAACATATAAAAAAGTGATTATTAAATCACATCTATTGTTAGGTAAAACACTAGAACTAAAAGTAATATATACCTAACATTCAAACTGACTTTCTTCATTGAAGAAATCCTTAATAGAGTAAACCATTGTTGCAGTTCATACAAAATACCGATTAATGTGAACCTTATGGCATCCTCAGCTTAAAAGTATAGTATTTTCAATATAATTTAAACTCATTAATTTGAAATATGGTTTATTTTTAACTCACAGCAGTTTTCCAACCCAAAGTTACTAAAATCTGGGTTATTTAAAATTATTTACCATAGACAAAAATCTCAGTAATATGCACTTTGTTCGCTGTCTGCAACGCATTCAACTGTGAAATAATGCATTGTCCTTGACCAGGTTTCCTGACAAGCACCAAACCTGTGTGATACAAGCGTGACAGGTGCAAAGTGTGCTGTTGGCTGCTGTGAAACTCAAGGTGAAAGAATTGCATCTTTCGTACACTGAAAAGTGTCATTGATATCTAATACATATTATTATATTCTGAATTTTTTTCACACAAGTAAAAAACAAAACAAAAAAAATGTGGGCAAGACAACAGTGAGAAAACGAGAGGTCACTTCAGAAGTGGACAAAAATGAGAGAAGCACCAATAACAACCTAACCTAACATAACATAACCCAACCCAAGAAAATGGCCATTATAATGGAAATAAAATTGGCTCTGAGGATCAACAATAAGTACTGGGAGGAGGAAGTGAAAAACATACATAATACAGTGATAAGCAGGAGTCTGAATGCAGGGGGAAAGTGTAGTGTTGACCCACCACAGACAAACTAAGTAAGAACAGGATTATAGACTAGAGCCTTTGAAAAAAGGGTCAGTTGATTCATATCTTATGAAACACTGAACACATGTAAGTTTCAACAAATATAAACTCCCCCCCACATTCACACTGTGCATCTTGATATTATTAAAGTTTCATTTATTCACCAACTGATGCACTAGTGAGTTGTATACTGCCGAACAGTGCAACATACATACACCAATAAGGACCTAATATATGCAGCCACACCACCACCGTATTAACCACACACTGATGTATTTTAATGGACTATTTTAACAACTGTAACTTTAGTAAACATGAAATAATGCACTCCCTGCTGATGGTGTAACTGCACCAAAACATGTTAGAGCTGTTTTAATGTAAATTTTAGTATTGTTTTTTTTAAGACAACTCACTAGTACATCAGTTGGTGAATAAATAAAACTTTGGAAATATAAACATATTTTTGCAGGCTTCTTTTCTGTGTAAATTATATTACATTACACTACAGCTGTGTAAAGAACAAATACAAGAAAAAACGAGTTTCCAATTATGATACTAAATAAATAATCATAGATAACAGTGTTACTTTATGATTTTAACTAATATGATACCAGATAAAGAGATTATTTGAAGTCATACAATTCAGAGTGCGATTGTTGGTCCTGGCACTTCCACTTAACAAGGCTTTACTGTAATAGGTTAACATAGGTATGTCGGCATTGTCAACAAGAGAAGATCATTTACAGTAATGGAGAAGATTTATTGTAGTCGTGGGATTGTTACTTACTCACTCTATGAAGCAGAGTCCTTCGTGAGAAGCTAACCAGTTTTCAGCTAGTCAAGAAATTCCCCGCATTTTATGGAACACTTGGGTTTATTACCGCATTCAGAGTGCCCGCCACCCACCCCTATCCTGAGCCAGCTTGATCAAGTCCATAACCCCATATCCCACTTCCTGAAGATCCATATTTATATTATCCTCCCATCTATGCCTGGGTCTCCCAGTAGTCTCTTTCCCTCAGGTTTCCCCACCAAAAACCTGTATATGCCTCTCCCTTCCCCCATACATGCTACATGCCGCGTCAATCTCATTCTTCTCGATTTTATCACCTGAAAAATATTGGGTGAGGAGTACAGAACATTAAGCTCCTCTTTATGTATTTTTGTCCACTCCCTTGTTACCGTGTTCCTCTTAGGCCTAAATATTCTCCTCAACACCCTATTCTCAGACACCTTCAGTCTACATTCCTCTTTCAATGTTAGCGACCAAGTTTCACACCCATGCAAAGCAACAGGCAAAATTATAGTTCTGTATATCTTAATCTTTAAATTTTGGATAGCAAACTGGAAGACAAAAGATTCTGAAACAAACAACAGCCAGCATTCCCTTACATCAATCTGCTCTTAATTTCTTCCTGAATAGAATTTTAATTTATTCAGGTTGTCCCCAATATTTGAACTCTTCCATACTTTCAAAGGAACTATTATAAATCTTCATACTGTGACTTTGTCCTGCATTCTGACCTTGAGACATGACCATGTACTTAGTTTTATCAGCATTTACTTACAGTCCAATCTCCTTTCTAGCCACTACCAAAACTTCTGCATTTTCCTTTATAGTATGTATGCTTCCTCCTTATATATTAACATCATCACCATAAACCAGAAGCTGGTGTGTACCATTTAATTTCAAGCCATCCTGGTTTACCTGAACCCTCCTAATGGCATACTCTAAAGCAAAGTTAAAAAGCCATGGTGATAGAGCATCTCATTGTAAACCATTCCTAATAGGAAATATGTTGGACAAATTCTTGCCTCCCCGGACACTGCTTTACAATTCAGTTAGACACATTTTATTAGCCTTGCCAATTTCATGGGGATACCAAACTCAGTGAGAATATTATACAAAATCTCCCTCCTAACTGAATTCTAAGCTTTCTTGAAGACTATAAACAGCTGATGCACTGCTTCATTGTATTCCCATTTTTTTTCAAGTATTTGATGAATACAGAATATACGATCTGTAATTGACCTGTTACGTCAAAATCCACATTGATGATCCCCAATAATTGCCTCTGCATATGGAGTTAACCTTGACAGCAGGATGTTGGATAAAATTTTGTACATAGTTGGCAAAAGTGATATGCCCCTATAATTACTACAATTTGTTTTATCGCCCTTCTTACAGATAGGGACAATGATCGACTCCTTCCACTCCTCAGGCAATTTCTCCTTATTCCAAATAGAAATAATAAGTTTATGGATCTCATAGCAAATTGTTCTACCCCCTGCCTTAGTCAATTCTGCTGGAATTTGATCAGTACCTGGTGATTTGTGACTTTTAGCTTTTCAATAACCAATTCAAACTCAAAGACCCTTGGCTCAGGCACCAGTGGCTCTGCTGTGTGTATTTCTGTCTGCCTAACATCATTAACCCCATGTACATTCAATAGCTGGGATAAATGGTTCCTCGACCTAGCAAAATTAATGTGGGAGTTTGCAACCAAATCACCCTTCTCAAATTTTACTTTATTCATTCTAGGCTGGTAACCCTTCTTAAAGTCGTTGATGCCCCTATACATGTCCCTTATATTTTGATCTTACTCTTAGTATCAAGTTCCTCAATTGCGGCTTCCAGATATTCCTTCTTTTTGTTCCTGAAATATCACCTAGCTTCACATCTTACATTGTTTAGATTATCTACACTGCTTTGTCTTGGATCCTGTATCCACTGAATTTTAGCCTGCTTCCTTTGATCTAAAAACCTAAACATTCTTCATCAAACCATGGTTTATGCTGCTTAAATTCGTGCAGAACTAGACTCTCTGTAGCTGAGGTTTTGATATTTTCTTTAATGTTCTCCCAAGCCCTATTTATGTCCTCGCCGTCACTTAGGTTCTCCAAAGCTGCAAACCTGTTTTAGATCTTAATCTGATACTGTTTCCTAACCTCCAGCTCACTTAGCTTCCTGAGATTAAATCTCTCCACATCAAACTCCCATGCTGTTTGTTTATTTACTGCCAATCTTTCCCCTACTTTTGCAACCATCAGAGAGAGATCAGTATTACAGTCAGCTCCCCTGAAACTTCATACATTTAGTATACTCGAATGCCATCTCATACCAATTAATATGTGATCAATCTGACTGTGAGTCTTCCCATCAGGAAAGGTCCAGGTGTACTTACGAATGTTTCAGTGAAGGAACATCGTGCTCTTAACAACAAGATTTTTTGATGCAGCAGAGTTTACTATTCTAATACCATTATCATTACTATCCTGAGGTAGACTCTCTTTCCCAAATGTCGGTTTGAAAATATTCTCTCTCCCAACTTTTGCATTCAAATATCCTAAAAGAATTATCATATTGTACTCAGGAAAAGGATCAAAACCTGCTCTAACGCCTCATAAACACTGTATTTGAACCATCACTTTTCTCCTCACATGGTGCATGCACATTCAGAACAATGATATTACACCAGCAACCTCTTAGAACTGTATATGACAAACTATCATTATCAAACTCTACTCTCTTAACTGCCGATATTATTCTGTGGTGCACAATAAATCCTGTTCTCAATTGATGATTTTCATTTCCTTTTCCATAGTAAAATTTATAATCCCCTGCTCTTACTGTGCACCCTTTGTCCCACCTAACCTCCTGCACACTTGCTACATCTAATTTATATCTTGCTAATTCCCTGGCTGCTGCTGCAAGCTCCTAATATTCCACATACCAAACCCCATGTCCCTTTTTCGTTGCTTAGGTCATACCAAAGCATCAGTCCAGGTCTGAGGCTTACTGTGTGAATGTTTCATAACAGAGTACATTTTTATGGTGAGGAGTTGTTAGCACCTCGCCCAACCCCCAAGCTCTAGGACCAACCCTTGTCAGTTGTCCATGACTGCTAATTCAATATATTCACAGCTATGTTGTGGGGTTGTAGCAAGATTATTTTAAAATGGTGTGGTAATGGAGATTATGATTTTATGCTACACATGCTTTCATTGCTTGAAGCAATCCCAGAAAACCAAATGAACCTGAAAGTGATTTCCTGTCACATTTTTTATACTCACTCTCTTTTCCACTTGTTAACCCTCTAAACCTTGTAGTGTTGGGACCAAGAGTACATCATTATATGCCAGAATTCATTAGACTTATCCTCTATATTCAATGTACCAGACTCTTTCAAATGCTGCACGTCATAATCTCTTTGTGATAAAAGGATAATATCTATCACAACAGTAGTGGGACTTACATCATTAATATTTTATACCTCATCTTAATAAATGCAAATTTAACAAAAATCGCAATACACAGTTTCATAAAAGGTTCTTTGGAAACTGATATTTGAAGGTTAATATGTAATAGAATGGGACAAAACAAACTGGAAACATCAGTACTAAAAATGTTCTGAAATTAACTGACATACAGGAAGTGTTCTATTCTCCATTGACTGAGAAACTTCAGCAGTCCAGTGTATACAATTCCCACATATGATAGCTTGACCAGGCCATTTTAGCACCCATTTGCTTTGCGGTGATGCAGAGTAATCTTGCAATGCCATCTTGCAACAGTCTTTCACAGACTGCACCATTTGCTGCTCCAATTGGGACAGCCATTTTTCAACCATTCCCTGCACATATACATTTGGCAACCAGTCAGTGCTAAAAAGACACTCAAATTATATACAAACTGGTGATCATCATATAATACTAGTGCAACATTTGAGGTTCACACAACTGTCGCAACAGACCATTCTTCTGGAATATTACACCATGCTGACCAGTGAATCATCTTGAACTGCTTCACCCTGAAGATGAAGGCATTTTCTTAGGTCATATTATCTTCTTCAAAACACCAGTTAACTATTTGTCAGTCAACATGACATTACAACCTAGAAGACTTGATCTTCATATCATGTTCCAGCTTTGTCATAGAATCAAATTTTCCACACAGCATTAGAGCTAATTAACTGAAATGAGAAGTGATAATGTGGATGATTCATATTTTGGTAGCAGAGTACATTGTTTGAGACTTATGACAGGGAAACTGTTATCCTGAAAATGTTTTGTGATTTTACTCAGTTCCAGTAACAAAATACTACAATAGTTGTTTCAAATATAGAGATTCTATTCCTTCTGTTTTTAGGGGTTTTAAAAAGCTCTGTCCCAAAAACTTCATTTCACGAAGCCAAACATCCAAGGTTTTTCCAACCCATAAAATATGATATTTCTGACAATACATATTAAGGTTTTCTTTCCCAGAGTACCAGAATGCACTATATGAGTAGGACAGACACAAACCAGCCGCTAACATGAAACAATTGGAGAGGGATAGGAATATGTGTAGACCAGTGATTATAGTGTCTGAGCTGAGACTATCAAGAAAAAGGGACAGATATATAAAGCAAAATCAGTACATGAACCGAGTGTCTGAGTTTGAGTAGTGTTCTTGTTATTATTATTTCACTTTTTGTATCTATATATAATAATTTTGTTCTCCAAGTTCTCCTGTTTTAGTAATATTAATAAATTACTCTGCCTTTTTCATTGTGTGATGACTTAGAAACATTGTCTTCTATATCCACCCCACTACCATGTAAATGTGTCTCAGTTTTTTTCCCTCTTTAATTACAGCCCTATTCACATAGCATATTACCACTTTTTCTTCAGTCTCTCCCTCCATTCCATTCATAATTCATGATCTAATCAGTCATTCATTTTATATAAAATATAGGTTTACATGAGACTTCACATTAGTATTATGTACAAAATTAATAATATTGTGTTTCTTCTTTCACTACATTGGTTGTGTTCACGAACGTGCATTGTCAGTTGTTCTGAGGGACAAAATATGTTGGTGTCAACTGTGATCACTTTTGTGTTGTCAAAAGACATACTCACTACACGCACGTAAGCCTGTGCATACAATGAAGTTACACATGTTTATATAATCAACATATACAACACATGAGACCATATTGTGGTTAGTGATCAACCACTTTCAGGTGAAGTTAAACATCAGTAACATTCAGTGGTTGCACATGGCATTATTTAAATGGTGCGCATGTGTGATATGGGTGACAGGAATTGCACATTTTAATACAAATGATATCAACTCCAAGTTGCAAGACTGCCACAAGTTTGCAATAATTTAACATCCCCATCCCTGGATGATAAATGCTGAAAGTTATGAGTGCCACATGTAAGTTACACATATGAAGAGTGTGCTGTCACTGTAACTGGTTCAGAATTACTAATACAAAAACTACACACCTACGATAACCTCTCATGTATGGGTAAAGTGCCAGTCACTTAGTTGTGGCTTAATCTATAAAAAATGAAGTTGCTTTATCTACGAATTCCACAAATACTGAATTCTTCTTAATGTTTACTTAACACAAAACAAATATTCCAAATATTTACAAGAGAATTCCTGAATGCTCTTTATAAATTTTTTAAAGTTACTAAATGTGCAAGAAATTACTGCTACAAGCTTCCACATTTATATGTATACATACCTTCGCATCAGCTGGAATAATCTGCCCACTCAGTGACACAATTTCCTGCTCAGCTGAGATAATACCTGTTATAACTTGTTCTTTTGTAAACTGTATAAGGTTAATGCCTTCAAAACATTTCTTTAAATAAGGCTGCACACGCAAGGGTTCCTTTGTCTCAGACAGGATTTCAAGTAACTCATTATTTGACAGAAAGAAGAATCTATGAACAAAACAGAAATTGATATTTAAGCTCTGACATTAAATTGAACATTCACAGAACCAAACAAAAGGCTACAGACATCTGTAACGTACCGTGGGAAGAACAGTCGCTTTTTCTCCAAGTAGTTATTAAGACCCTTCTTAATTTCATCAAGAACAGTATTGTTCTCACTCAGTACTTCAAACATATTTTCATAATCAGTTGCAATGAGTACATGCTTGTCTGCCTTGGTGTTCTGCATGATGTCTCTCCAGGACTTGTCCACTTTACAAAACTTTCTGGACTCTTCTGGCATCTGGGATATTACATCTTCAGAGCCAAAGATTGGTTCTAAGTACAACCATGTAGCTTGACACTACAAAAAATTTACATTATAACATGTATGCAAACACATTCCTTCTCTGTTCCTCTCAAACTGCAGTATGTAAACCTTGAAAATGAGATAGAAAAATATAAAATATCTGTGGAAAATAAAGCATCATACTTCTTTGCTTATAAAGTAACAAGCATGTAACCATCATATACTAAATATTATTTATTTATTTATTTATTTACTGTATTCATCCATTCAGCCACAAATGTGACATTGGACATTACATTTACAAGTTACATTACATTCTTAACATATAAACATTATTAACAGTACATATTAATAATA
>Ga0209629_10001158_pt1 | contig 16084 bp, 14 predicted proteins | sample TergutCu122P5_FD_187286 | JGI IMG/M metagenome (GOLD analysis project Ga0209629, IMG submission 187286) | Cubitermes ugandensis P5 segment gut microbial communities from Kakamega Forest, Kenya - Cu122 P5 (SPAdes) (version 2) | ecosystem: Host-associated > Arthropoda: Insects > Digestive system...
GGCGCCTTTTGTATCGCTCATTGCCTTTTTTATTTCCGACCGGAAGTAATAACCGGGGACAAAATAAGGATATTCGGTTAAAACACGGTTCAAATCAGCTATTGCATTCTTATAATCACGCAGGTCGTTATATAAAATCGCCCTGTTATAAATAGCCGAAAAATTATCGGGTTCATTGCCGATAGCTACATTGAAGTCTTCAACCGCTTGCTTGGAGTCGCCTACTTGCGCATAAAGAAGTCCACGATTGAATCTGCCGATTGTATTCCAGGAATCCAAAGTGATTACCGCATTATAATCCGCCATTGCTCCGCGCAAATCGTTCAGATTATATCTGATCAGCCCGCGGTTAATGTAATATCCGAGTTGTTTCGGCTCCAAGCGGATGGCTTCGTTATAGTCCGCCAGCGCTTCTTTATATTTTCCCTGCTGGTAATAAAGCATTCCGCGCTGGGCGTAAGTCGGCGCCAAGTATTTATTTAATTCGAGCGATTTATTTAGATCGGAATATGCCTGAACCGTATCGCCTTTCTCGGCATAAACCGACCCGCGGGTAGTATAAGCTTCCGCATATTTCGGTTGAGACATTATTAATAAGTTCAAAGTCATAAGGGCTGAATCGTAATCTTTGTCCTGTACATAAGCAATACCTTTATTCATAAGAATTTGCTTATCTTCTGGACTAAAACTCAGTCCTTTATTATAATCTTCAATCGCTCCTTTGTAATTATTCTGGTATTGGCGGGCAATTCCCCTGTATAAATAAGAATAAACCAAAAAAGGATTGATTTGGATGCATTGTGTTAAGTCCTCTTCTGCGCCTTGATAATCAGCCAGATTCAATTTTGCTAAAGCGCGAAAGAGGTAAGGTTCGGCTAAGTAGGGTTTCAACCGGATTACTTGATTGAAATATTGAATAGAAAGCACATAATCTTCAAAGTATAAAGCATTTCTACCAATAGTAATCATCCGGTCGGTATTGATCTGCGCTTGCATTGAAGTGAATCCGCTACAAATCAGCAGTCCTATTAGCAATATTTTCTTACGTCCAAACATTTTCATTTTCTCGAAACTGCCTTCACCTTATAAGAACAATCAACTTCGCCTTTTATTATCCGGTTTAACTTTGAACGAATCATTTGTTTCCTGATTCCGGATATGCGATCAACAAACATCACTCCTTCCAAATGGTCATATTCGTGCTGAATGACACGGGCTTTAAATCCTTCGAAAACTTCATCCTGAGGCTGAAGATTTTCATCAAGATATTGAATCCGGATTCTATGTTTTCTTAATACGTTTTCATGAATATTTGGAATGGAGAGACAACCTTCTTCGACATTGGCTTCTTCGCCGTCGCATTCAGTAATATGCGCATTGATAAATACTTTCCTGTAATTCATGAACGACGGGTCATCTTTGGCTTGAGCGGTAAGGTCGATGACTAATATCCGGTCTTCTAATCCGATTTGCGGAGCAGCCAAACCGACGCCATCGGCTTTTCGCATCGTCTCGAACATATTATCCAGCAAAGTTTTCAGATTCGGATAATCCAGCGAAATATCCTTGGTTACTTTTCTGAGGATCGGGTTTCCGTATAAATATATTGGTAAAATCATGCTTTATTTGTTTCTAAAAAAGATTGTAATAAAATCGTTGCGCTTAATTCATCGACCAATGCTTTATTCCGGCGGTCTTTTTTCTTTAATCCGCCTTGAATCATCGCTTGATGCGCCAAAAGCGATGTGAAACGTTCATCCATCATTTGAATTTCAATATCCGGAAACGACCGGTGCAAATCTTCCTTAAATTTAATTACCCGTTCTCTGTTTTCAGAAGGCTCGTAATTCATCTGGCGCGGGTCTCCCAATACAAACGTTTCCACTTCATTTTCAGCGACATATTGTCTCAAAAAAACGATAACTTCACGACTGGATAAAGTCGTTAAGCCTCCCGCTATCAACTTCAGCGGGTCGGAAACAGCTACGCCTGTTCGTTTCTTGCCATAATCAAGAGCAACAATTCTTCCCATATTTCGGCAAAGATACAATTTTTTTGAACTCAAACAGTATAATTCTATCAAAAAGGATAGTTATTTGAATTTCCGTTTTTTCATATTATTTTTGCATGAAATTCTATGAGAGAGTGAACGAGGAAACTTACATACTGAATCATATTGACGAAGAAGATGCGCTTTTAGCGAAATTGTACCGTAAAGCGCATATTGAATTGCTTCATCCGCGAATGCTGGCAGGACATTTGCAAGGGCGGATTTTGAAGATGCTGGTACGAATGCGCCGTCCGCAACGGATTTTAGAAATCGGAACTTATACGGGTTATGCCGCTCTATGCCTTGCCGAAGGTCTTCCGGAAGGCGGAGAAATTCATACGGTTGAAATTGACGATGAAATGGAAGACTTTGCCAGGGAGCAGTTCGACCGGTCGCCTTTGAAAGACAAAATCCGGTTGCATATCGGCGACGTCAGAGATATTCTTCCACAATTGGAAGGTCAGTTTGATATGGTTTATATAGATGGAGATAAGCGGGAATATTGCGATTATTACGATTTGGTATTCGGCAGGGTTTGTTCCGGCGGAATTATTTTAGCGGACAATACGCTATGGGACGGAAAAGTGTTGAATAAGCCAAATTCCAATGATCAGCAGACCATAGAAATCATTCGTTTCAACAAAAAAATTAAACAAGATAAACGAATTGAAAAAATTATCCTACCTTTACGTGATGGTTTAACAATAATTTACAAGTTATGAATACAAATCGGTTACCAAAGATTGAACGATTGATACAGAAAGATTTGGGCGAAATATTCCTTTCCGAAACGAGACAGTTGCACGGCATTCTGGTTTCGGTAACCAAAGTCGGTATGAGTCCTGATTTGGGCTTGGCAAAAGCATATTTAAGTATTTTTCCTTCCGCGAAAAGTAAAGAAATTATGGAGAATATCAACCGGCAAAAAAAGGCGATTCGTTATGAATTGGGGTTGCGTATCGGGAAACAGGTTCGCCGGATTCCCGAATTGGCTTTTTTCCTTGATGATTCCATCGATTATTTAGAAAATATTGATCATTTGTTAAATCAGGATAAAGAAAAAGCCCTTTGAATCTATCGTTCTACATAGCCAAGCGGTATCTTTTTTCCAAGAAATCGCATAATGCCATCAATATCATTTCTTTGGTGGCTGTTTGCGGTGTAGCGGTCGCAACGATGGCAACCGTTTGCGCCTTGTCGGTTTTCAACGGATTTCAGGAATTTGCGGCAGGAAAGTTCGGAGCCTTTGATCCTGAAATAAAAATCACCCCAGTTAAGGGGAAAGTTTTCAATCCAGAAACAGATTTATTCATGAAAGTCCGGTCGCTGCCCGAAATCGATTTGATTTCCGAAAGTCTGGAAGATAATGCTTTACTCAGTTACAGGGAACGGGAGATACCAATTATCCTGAAAGGAGTCAGCAACAAGTTTGCCGATTTGACAGATTTCAAATCAATATTATTCGACGGAAGCCTTGAATTGGAAAGAGGTGAAAGTAATTATTCTCTTTTGGGATTGGGATTAGCCAATAATTTAAGCGTCAATCCGGGTTTTCTTTACCCGATGGAAGTGTATGTTCCCAAAAGGAAAGCCGCTGTGAATGTAGTAGATCCACGCAAATCTATTTCAAATGAATATGTTTACATCGGAGGCGTTTTTCGAACCAATCAGCCGATTTACGACAATAATTATTTGATTGTTCCCATTCGTTTAGCTCGTGATTTATTAGATTACGAAACGGAAGTCAGCGCTTTGGAAATAAAACTGAAACCCGAAGCGTCGGTTAGGTCGGTACAAAATCAAATACAAGCCATATTGGGAAAAGATTTTTTAGTCAAAGACCGTTACCAGCAGCAGGAAGATTCATATAAAATGGTAAGTATCGAGAAATGGGTTACTTTCCTGATGCTTTGTTTTATTCTGTTGTTAGCCATATTCAATGTAACCGGCTCATTATCGATGCTAATTGTCGAAAAACAACCTGACGTGATGACGCTTCGCAATATGGGAGCAAACAACCGGCTGATTTCACGCATTTTTTTATTTGAAGGCTGGATGATTTCCATTGTAGGCGGCTTTGCCGGAATCATTCTGGGCGTCTTGCTATGCTTTGGTCAACAGCATTTTGGCTGGTTGAAATTAGGCACAGGAGACAATTTTGCGGTGGATGCCTATCCTGTAATGGTTTTGTTTACCGATTTATTGTTCGTTTTATTTACTGTTTTAATAACAGGCTTTTTATCAGTGCTTTATCCGGTAAGGTATTTGGCAAAAAAGTGGTTAAGCTGAAAGGATATATATTAGATAGAAGCGTCTATCGCTTTTTTCACAGAACCGTATTTGAGAAGTAATTCCAGCGCTTCCTCTTTCGGAATATTCATTTCTTCAACAATCATCCGGGTTCCGCGCTCAATCAGTTTCTTGTTAGTTAATTGCATATTCACCATTTTATTACCTTTCACCCGTCCCATTTTAATCATCAAAGTAGTAGAAATCATATTCAGAATCAATTTTTGTGCAGTGCCGGCTTTCATGCGGGTACTGCCGGTAACAAATTCCGGTCCGACCACCGCTTCAATCGGATATTCGGAAGCCTGTGCCAGCGGAGAATTTGGATTGCAGGTTATACAGCCGGTCAACAAACCGTTTTCACGCGCTTTTTTCACTCCGCCAATAACATACGGAGTCGTTCCGGAAGCTGCAATACCAATAACCGTATCCAAAGTATTGATTTGAAAAGTTTGCAATTCTTCCCAAGCATTTTCGGAATTATCTTCCGCCGCTTCCACTGCCTTTCTTAGAGCAGTGTCGCCGCCGGCAATCAATCCAATAATAATACCTTGCGACACTCCGAAAGTAGGAGGAATTTCTGCCGCATCCAAAACTCCTAACCGTCCGCTTGTTCCAGCGCCTATATAAAAAACCCTTCCACCTTCGGTCATTCGCTTCACTATCTGCTCAACCAACGCTTCTACTTGTGGAATAACTTTTTTAACCGCCAAATGAATTTTAGCGTCTTCTCTGTTGATACCTGTTAAAATTTCATGTATCGACATCATATCCAAATGTTGAAATCCAGACGGAGATTCTGTGATGTTTAGCATTTTTTGTTGCAAAGTTATAAAAAAAATGTGATTTGTTAATCATCCCTTATTTCCTCTTTTTTTCTTACCTTTGCAAACCTTATAACAAGAAAATAAACAATGAAAATAGGAGATAAAGTACGCTTTTTGAATACGGTAGGCGGGGGTATTGTAAAAGGTTTTAAAAATAAAGACATTGTCTGGGTGGAAGAAGAAGACGGATTTGAAACGCCGGCTTTGATTAGGGAATGTATTGTCATTGAACCAAAGGAAACATCAACAAAGATGCCGGAGAAAAAGGAAACGCAACCGGAACTGCCCAAACAACCGGAGAAACCATACGAAATCGTTGAACTCCCCGGAAAAGACCGTTTGAATGTCTATTTAGCTTATTTGCCGCTTGATATAAAAATGATAGGAAAATGTCCCTACGAAGTTTTCCTGATTAACGATAGCAATTACTACCTCTACTTCAATTACATGAACCGGCAAAACAACGCTTGGAATAGCCGATTTACCGAATTAATCGAACCCAATACCCGACTTTTTATTGAAGAGTTTTCTAAGGAGCAACTCAACGATTTAGAGCGGATTTGCGTTCAGTTCATTGCTTTTAAGAAAGATAAACCTTTTGGCTTGAAAAACGCATACAGCGTGGAATTACGTATCGACGGCGTGAAATTTTACAAGTTGCACAGTTTTCGTGAAAATGATTTTTTTGAAGACGAAGCGTTGATTTATCCGTTGGTAGTTAATGATTTTCTCGAGCGGGAACTGCTGGTTTCCGCATCCGATTTGCAGGAAGCGATGACTCAAAAAGTAAAGGCTGATGTTTCGCCTCGACCACAGGCTCCGGTGAAGAAAGAAAAAACATCGCCTGTCGTTGAAGTCGATCTGCATATCAATCAATTGCTGGATTCCACTTCTGGACTGAGTAATACGGATATGCTGAATGCTCAATTGGATAAATTCCGGCAGACGATGGAGGAAAATAAAAATAAAAAAGGGCAAAAAATTGTGTTCATTCATGGAAAAGGAGAAGGAGTGTTAAGAAATGCCGTTTTGTCGGAATTGAAATCGAAATACAAAAATTTTCCCGTACAGGACGCTTCTTTCAAAGAATACGGGTTTGGAGCAACGATGGTAACGATACGATAAAATAATAAACAGTATGATTGAAATTGAACGGAAATTTTTGGTAAAAGGGGATTTTTATCCTTACGTAATCAAAAAATCAAGGATTATTCAAGGATATTTATGTATCTCGGATGGAATAACAGTTCGTGTGCGCCTCAAAGACGAATCGGCTTTCATTACGATAAAAGGACCCAGCGGTAAAACCGGTTTTTCCCGCGCCGAGTTTGAATATCCGATTCCCTATATTGATGCCGTCGAAATGATGAACCTTTGCCAATCAGCCATTGAGAAAGACCGTTATTATGTGCCGGAAGAAAAGCATACCTTTGAAGTGGATGTATTTCACGGAGTCCATGAAGGATTAGTCATTGCCGAATTAGAATTATCGTCTGAAAATGAATCGTTTATTCGTCCAGATTGGTTAGGAAAAGAAGTAACCGGCGATATACGGTATTACAATTCTTATCTTTCTACGCATCATTTTATAGGATCAAATCACGCATAATACTGTCCGAAATAAAAATTCCCTTTCGGGTCAGTTGCAGGCAATTATCCCTATAATCCAACAATCCGTTTGTAATGTATTTATCTGCTTGCTGAAAACAATACGTTTTCAGGAATTCGCCGAAAAATGTAGTTAATTCGGTCAAATCCATTCCTTTCATCATTCTTAAACGAGTAATAATAAAATCGTTATATTTCATTTTTTCGTCTAAAACCTCGACCTCAAAACCGGAAGTCCAATAATTCGGCATGAGCGAATTTCTATTCCAACGCCGGCTAACGCCGTTATATGAATGGGCGGCTGCACCAACGCCTAAATAATGCGTTCCATCCCAATACGACATATTGTGGCGGGATTGGAATCCCTGACGGGCGAAATTGGAAATTTCATAATGTTCAAAACCTGCATCTGCAAGCATATCCATTAATACTTCAAACATACGGTTGCTCATTTCTTCATCAACCGGATGAATGTTGCCTGTTTTCAATTGCTTGTAAAGCGGCGTCCCTTTTTCGTAAGTTAAATGATACGCAGAAATGTGTTGCACTTGCAAATCAATCGCTTGGCGGAGCGTTTTAGTCCATGTTTTTAAATCTTGACCCGGCAAGCCGTACATCAAATCAATGCTGATATTATCGTATCTCGCTTGTTGCAGTCGCTTAACCGCTTGTATTGCCGATTGTGCGTCATGCCGCCGGTTCAGTATTTTCAACTCCCGATCATCCAAACTCTGAATGCCCAGACTAATCCTGTTGAAAGGAAAAAACTTAATCGTCGGCATATAATCGGGAATTATATCGTCCGGATTGGCTTCTAAAGTTACTTCACGCTCGCCATCATCATAGACAGAATACAAGGTATCGAAAATTTTTCCAAAATCGAAGAATGATAAAACAGACGGAGTGCCTCCTCCGAAATAAATTGTTTCGGCGGTTTGTCCTTGCAAATAGTCTTTCCTGCTGCTTAACTCATCGCAAAGCGCATCGACATATTTTTCCTTCCTGACTGTTTCGGTAGAAGAGAAAAAATCGCAATACGAGCAACGTTGTTTACAAAACGGAATATGGATATATATACCTGCCATCATACCGCAAAACTAATAAAAATTTTCCATAAAAAAGTATGACAATTAGTCAGTAAATAAAACGTATATTTGCTTGGCACGGCATTTGCTTAATTCATTTACATATAATTAAGAAAATGAATTAAAAATATAAACGCTTAAATAATAAAAATTTATGGGAAAGATAATAGGAATTGACTTGGGAACGACTAACTCGTGCGTGGCAGTCATGGAAGGAAATAAACCTGTCGTTATTCCGAATAGTGAAGGCAAAATGACAACTCCTTCGGTTGTCGCATTTTTGGATAACGGCGAACGTAAAGTAGGCGATCCCGCTAAACGTCAGGCGATAACTAATCCAACGCGAACTGTTTTTTCAATCAAACGGTTCATGGGAGAATCTTACGACCGGGTACAGAAAGAAATTGCCCGCGTACCTTATAAAGTAGCGCGCAGCGATAATAATATGCCGCGAATCGACATCAACGGACGATTGTATTCGCCTCAGGAAATTTCGGCGATGGTTCTTCAAAAAATGAAGAAAACGGCTGAAGATTATTTGGGACAGGAAGTAAACGAAGCAGTTATAACCGTACCGGCATATTTTAACGATTCGCAACGGCAAGCAACAAAAGAAGCCGGAGAAATCGCCGGTCTGAAAGTTGCCCGTATCATCAACGAACCGACAGCCGCAGCATTGGCTTACGGCTTGGATAAATCGAGCAAAGATATGAAAATCGCCGTGTTCGACTTGGGCGGTGGAACATTCGATATTTCCATACTTGAATTGGGCGACGGCGTGTTTGAAGTGAAATCAACCAACGGCGATACCCACTTGGGCGGAGACGATTTCGACCACATCATCATCGACTGGCTGGCAGACGAGTTCCAAAGGAACGAAGGCTTGGATTTGCGGAAAGATGCAATGGCTTTGCAACGATTGAAAGAAGCGGCTGAAAAAGCGAAAATCGAACTTTCCAGTTCCACTTCGACTGAAATTAATTTGCCGTATATCATGCCGGTTGACGGGATGCCGAAGCACTTGGTTGTTACTTTAACCCGCGCTAAATTTGAACAGTTAACGGACAAATTGATTCAAGCTACGGTGCCTCCTTGCGAAAAAGCGCTGAAAGACGCAGGCCTGAAAGCATCCGATATTGACGAAGTGATTCTGGTTGGAGGCTCGACACGTATTCCTGCCGTTCAGGCAGTTGTAGAAAAAACCTTCGGAAAAGTTCCTTCCAAAGGCGTGAATCCCGATGAAGTCGTAGCAGTCGGAGCATCCATTCAAGGCGCAGTGCTGACGGGTGATGTAAAAGATGTATTGTTGCTCGACGTCACTCCGCTTTCGCTGGGTATCGAAACGATGGGTAGCGTCATGACCAAACTGATTGAAGCCAATACGACCATCCCGACGAAGAAATCAGAAACATTTACAACGGCAGCCGACAATCAGCCTTCGGTTGAAATCCACGTCTTGCAGGGCGAACGTCCGATGGCAAGAGACAACAAAACGATTGGACGGTTCCACTTGGACGGAATTATGCCGGCTCCTCGCGGCGTTCCTCAGATTGAAGTAACGTTCGACATCGATGCCAACGGTATATTGAACGTTGCAGCAAAAGACAAAGCGACAGGAAAAGAGCAAACCATTCGTATTGAAGCATCCAGCGGTTTAAGCGATGCCGAAATCAAACGGATGAAAGACGAAGCGGCAGCCAATGCGGAAGCCGACCTGAAAGAAAAAGAACGGGTTGATAAGCTGAATCAAGCGGACAGTATGATTTTCCAAACGGAAAAACAACTGAAAGAGTTTGGCGACAAACTTCCTGCCGACAAACGCGGAACCATCGAATCGGCATTGGAACGCTTGAAAACCGCTCACAAATCTCAGGACATAGCGGCTATCGACTCAGCGCTGGCTGACATCAACACAGCATTCCAAGCTGCCAGTCAGGAAATGTACAATGCACAGGCGCAATCCGGAGGCGCTCAACAACCCGGTCCCGATCCGAATGCAAACCAAGGCGGGCAATCCGGCGGCGGTAGCGGTGGAGTAACGGATGTGGATTTTGAGGAAGTAAAGTAATTCAATCATAGATTAATATGTTCGAAAAGCGGTGAATCAATGGTTTGCCGCTTTTTTCATTTATATAAGACGCTATGCGTTCCCTTTTATTATCCCGTCTAATTCCTCTTTTGTCAAGCCTGTTAATCTCATAATCAGTTTTGGTTCAAGTCCTTCGTCCAGACAGTTTTTCACCATTTCGATAGTCTTCTCCTTTTTCCCTTTTTCTTTGAAATATTGTCGTGTCAGAGGTTGGCGATAATTCACCTTTGCCGACGGAAATTTTTTGATTGGCGTTTCATTAATATCATCTCTAAACTTCTTCCCCGCAATAAATTGAACTTTTGTTACTAATTTTTTATGCGCAGTAGCTTCTTTCAGCGTGTTGCTTCCGAGACTTTGTATGGAAGTATAAAAATGTCCCAGACCTTCCAAACCTACGGTATATCCCAATTTCAAAAATTTAGGAATGGAGGCGAAAAAATAATCAAGCGCCGCGCTTGCTTCTTGCGGCGTAAGAGATGTGTGGGTACACATATCATCAATTAATTTCGTGCGACCGATATAACCAAAACTCCTTTGAATGAGATAATACTTTTTATCTCCCTTTGGATCCTGTGGATTGATTCTTTGTTGAACTCTGTAATAAATAGGCATATAGCTAAGATTTTTAATTAATATTAAATGCAAAGATAATCCAATTACTTTCTATTTCCAAACAAATATAACTAAAAGTTGTTTAGAATGCTTCTCAAAGACTTAGAGAATAGGGAGTAAACCTTGAGAGATGCCGTTCTCTAAGTTGTTGCCTTTAGTAAGGGAGGAAGTCTGTCTTACGTAAGGGAAAAGTATTGCCTTACGTAAGACAGGCATTCTCTCTTACGTAAGGCAGTAACATTGAGAACTATTCGCAGAAGAGTTAATGTCAGCATCGTATCGGCTTTGTTGTCCTGTATGGCAGAGGCTTTGAGAACTTTTCTTTTCAACGATTAGTCGGTATTGCTTTGGCTATGATGCTTATTTGTTTGGATTTGGAATATGTAGAGAAAAGAATGATCAACATTCCGCAATCCAAAGAAAAAGAGGAAATAAAGGATAATAAGTTATTAGTATTTTTTATAAAAAAATAGTATCTTTGCCTTGTTTTCTCACACGTAAAATTTGTTCAATAATCACTTGCAGAAATGGAAGAAATAGAAAGTAATGGTTTTATAAAATTAACAAAAAGAAATATTTATGAGTATTGAAAAGGGGATTACAGCAAGTCGCCAAAGCGACAAAAAAGTAGAAACACAACATTGGTTTCAAAAACTTATTCAAACAGATGAATATGTAGGCGACTTGTATTCAATTAACTACGAAACGGCAAGAGTAATGATACACGACTTTTACCGAGCCAAAGTTGGCGGAATACCAAGTTTGAGTTTCTTGATTGCGTCAAGAGTTGACCCAAGTAACACTGACATTGATTTTAAGTCAGAAGATTCCTCATTCATTTTACTTCGGGTTATGGATGCAGCCTCATTACCACAAGACAAAGAAGCAGAAAGAATTAGAGTTGAAACAGCACAACGAATTAGTGGCGAAACAGATAAGCATTGGGACGATGCAGGTTCAATGGATTTAAGAACAAAAAATCTACTTGGCTTTGCAGGTGTGCAATGTAGAATAATCGGCACCTTCTTTTTAGAAGAAAATGCTCAAAACGGAGAATCGCCTCTAAATCTGAAATTTGGCAGTGATATTTCAAATTATTATCCGAACAGAGGACTGAAAGTTTATAAACCTAATGGCAATGCACTCGAAGAAATTGTGAATTACGCTGACCCTTCCAACATTCAAACACACATTGAAAAATATGGCAATACAGAAAGAGTTAAACTTGGCAAAGTTCGCTACGCCTCAACCAATAGAAAATATCAACAAATAGACGATGTTCCTATTTTTATATATCCCGCAGATTTGCTTTCTCAAAAATCTGCCTTGTTTGGAATGACAAGAACAGGTAAATCAAATACTACTAAAATTATTGCTAAATCTGTTTTTGAATTAAGAAAACAAAATAACAATAATACACTGTTAAGAATCGGACAAATTATTTTCGACCCTAATGGCGAATATGCAAATGAAAATGCCCAAGATAGCGATGGTAGCGGTAATCCAAATGCTTTAAAAAATGTTTGGAAACTTCTTCCAAATGGAGTAAAGGAAAATGAAGTTGTAACTTATGGAATTACCCCACACCCCAATGACCCCGACAGAATCCGAATGTTACTAAACTTTTATCTTGATGAAAATTTGCCTATCGGTAAAGAAATTATTAACTCACTTTTATCAGGCGATACCTCAGAATACATAAAACACTTTTTACAAGTCAATTTAGAAAGACTTGATGAAGGAGAAACAGAAAGTGCAAAGACAAGATACAAAAGAAAAGTATTAGCGTATCGTTCCGTACTTGCACGAGCAGGTTTTCCAGTACCGAAAGGATTTGTCGTTTCTACACAAAAATTATTTAATAAGGATTTATTATCTGCTATGGAAAATAGCAAAAGTGACAACTCAATAGATTATCAATCTGCTTCAAAGGTTTTTTCGACTGATAATCCTACATTACAACAGTTGGCGGGAGCGTTTGAGTCTCTTGATAAATTCATTAGAGAAAACAAGGAATATAAAACATTTGAGAGTAATTATGTTCAAAAATCAACGTCAGGCAACACTTGGGCTGATGATGATTTTAAAAAAGTCATAGGTATTTTTCAATATCCAAATGGTACAAGAAAAATAGGTAGGGCGAAAGAACAACATAGCGCCGATACAGCAAACGATTATGCTGAAGATATTTATAATAAATTAGTTGAAGGAAAATTAGTAATTATTGACCAATCCACAGGAGACACTGATTTAAACAAATCTTCTGCTGATAGAATTATGAATAAAATCTTCAATGGAAATAAAGCAAGATTTATTAAAGGCGACACAAATATTCCAGAAATACTTGTTTATGTAGAAGAGGCACACAACATATTGCCAAATAGCACAGATTTGGACACGAAAGATATTTGGGTACGAACAGCCAAAGAGGGCGCAAAATATCGAATAGGAATGGTATATGCAACACAGGAAGTTAGCAGTATTCAAAAAAACATTCTCAAAAACACAGCAAATTGGTTTATCAGCCATTTGAACAATACGGACGAAACAAAGGAACTTTGCAAATATTATGATTTTGCCGACTTTGAGCCGTCAATTAGAAGAGCGCAAGACAAAGGTTTTTTGAGAGTAAAAACTTTGAGCAACTTATTTGTCGTTCCTGTACAAATTGATAAATTTCAAATTGATTAGTTATGGGATTTGAAGGAGAATTTGCAAGTTATGAGCCATTTCGCAGATTGCGGGAGAGTGAAAAAGTACAAGCACTCGAAAAGCGATTTAGAATACGAAAGTCCGAAGAAGAAACTAACAACATTGAAAGTTTTTTGACAAAAAAATCTGATTTATCGGAAACTTCTTTGCAACCTGATTTAGTGTTGGCTATTGACGGTAGTTTTCAAACAGCCAAAGCCGAAAACGGCTTTCCGGGTGCTGAGTTTGGCTACATTACGGTTGCTTCAGTTTTGCTCAATTTGAAAAGAATGAGCGAACTCGAAAGAGAAGATTTTATTGAGCCGAAGAAATTTAGAGAAACCGAAAATGCTTCAACGATTGAGAGCGTATTTCCTGGTTGTAATGTTGTTTTTGATAACGAGAAAAATGCAAAATCTTCCTTGCGTAGAGCATTATTTGAAGAATTGAAAAGCAATAAAATATTTGCGGAATGTGAAACTTTGCTTGATACTTACGAATATTTATTGAAAAAGAAACAGGAACTTTTTGGTGGAGGAAGTTTACCTAAAAACCCGATTGAAGGCTTTGAAGATAAAGATTTGGTTTATGGCTTCGGAGAGTATATTTGTGAATATTCAAAAGAGCCACTTTTTTCAACAGATGCTTTACGACTGCACGAACTGCTAAATTCAAGTGGAAGCAGTGGCGAAATGTTCGGTCAAATAATGTCAACACTCGAGAAACTTTGGCTTGTACATATTCTGAGGTCTTTTGAACAAAAAGAATGGCTGTCAACATTAAGGCGAGTGGCGTTTATTATGGACGGCGCATTAGCCGTCTTCAGTACTTCGTCTTGGTTGACAAAAGTAATCAGTTACGAAATTAGCAGAATAAACGATTTGCAAAAGAAAATAAACGGACAGGATTTATTGATAATTGGGATTGAAAAATCTGGGACTTTTTTCAACCACTTCATTGACATTGATACAACAAAAGACGGAATAACTGATAAATTTCCGAAACAATCCGCTTTACTTTTGGACGATAGATACATAAAACAGAACATTATTTTTTCTGAGAGCACAAAGCCATACGGACAAGATACTTATTTCGGTAGGAAATTATTTTACAAGACCGCTTCGGGACAAAAATTAGTCCCTGTCGTTGCATGTTTTAATGATTTTCAACGAAATTTATCAACGGCAAATCCAAACCAATTTTCAAGATTGGCTGATGTAATGAATTTACTTGATAGATTGGTTTCAAGTCGTTATCCCAATTCCGTTTCGCCTCTTGTCTCTGCGCACGCAGAGGCTGCAATTCCATTGAATTTAGGCAAACGAATTTTTGAAGACATTGCAAGAGAAATTAGAGAAAATTCAAGAGTATGATAGCAGTAGAACAGATATTAAAAGGACATAAAACAGCAGAATCTCGTTGGGCGCGTTTCGGTCCCTATTATGCAATGTTCCCTGTTGATTTTGCATTTGATGTTGTCGAAAAATACTCAAAAGAAGGAGATTATATAATTGACCCATTTGCAGGTAGGTGCAGCAGTATTTTTGCAGGCGGTGTGCGTGGTCGTATTAGTTTAGGAATTGAAATAAACCCTGTGGGTTGGTTATATGGAACCGTAAAATTACAACCCGCCGACAAAGAAGACGTAGTTGATAGATTACTTGAAATATATAGCAGACGAAGTGATTACGTTGAACAAATAGAACAAATGCCCGAATTTTACCGAATTTGCTATTGTGATGAGGTTCTAAAATTTCTTTTATGTGCAAGAGAAAATTTGAATTGGAAAAATAATAATGTTGATGCAACTTTGATGTCTATTCTTTTGATTTATTTACACGCAAAATTAGGCGAAGGATTGTCAAATCAAATGCGAATGACTAAATCAATGGGAATGAATTACTCTGTTCAATGGTGGAAATCCAAGGGAATGGAAACGCCCCCCGAAATTAACCCTTGCGAATTTATCTATAAAAAAATTGAATGGAGATATGCAAAAGGGAAGCCCCAAATTAATACAGACAGTCGTGTTATTTTCGGCGATAGTTCGCAAGAGTTAATAGGTATTGCAAACAGAGCAATAGAAAATGATGTTAAATTCTCATTATTATTTACCTCGCCGCCCTATTGTTCTATAACTGATTATCACGCAGACCAATGGTTAAGATTGTGGCTATTAGGTGGTGCTGATAATCCATTATCATTAAAAGATAAACACAAGGGCAGATTTGTAAACAAACAAGAATATTATGATTTGCTTGATAATGTTTTCAGGCTTTGTGCTAAAATGATGGAAGAAAGAAGTACAATTTATGTAAGGACTGATAAGCGAGAATTTACTCTTACATCTACACGCGAAATTTTGAAAAAGCATTTTCCGCAACACAAAGAAACGATTATAGATAAACCTTTGTCAGAAAGTACAAAAACTCAAACTAAACTTTATGGGGACAAATCAATGAAGCCAGGCGAAGTGGATATAATTATGGCAAGGTGAAACTTTTTGGTAGATAAAACAATAAATTCATGCCCGAACATCAAAACATAGAATATAAATCCTCATGGCACGACGACTACCTAAAGTGGGTATGCGGCTTCGCCAACGCACAAGGCGGTCGGATTTATATCGGCAAAGACGATGCCGCAACCGTTGTCGGTTTGCCCGACTATAAAAAATTGATGGAGGATATTGTCCGGCTTTTTAAAGACAGGTTTTCGGAAGAACAGTTGAAACAATTAGGATTGAATGATAGGCAGGTAAAAGCTGTTTTGTATGTTAAAGAAAAAGGGAAGATTACAAATAAAGAGTATCAAGAAATAAATTCGGTAG
>Ga0209629_10001159_pt1 | contig 16072 bp, 8 predicted proteins | sample TergutCu122P5_FD_187286 | JGI IMG/M metagenome (GOLD analysis project Ga0209629, IMG submission 187286) | Cubitermes ugandensis P5 segment gut microbial communities from Kakamega Forest, Kenya - Cu122 P5 (SPAdes) (version 2) | ecosystem: Host-associated > Arthropoda: Insects > Digestive system >...
ATAGGAGGTTAAAATAGTGGGAACGAAAATAACAAGAATAGCAGAAATATCATAAATATATATGATATTTAGCGAAGTATATTGTGAGAAGCCGTGTGCGAGAAAGACGCATGCACGGATTCGTGAGAGCTGTAGGGAGCAATCCCTACTTCTACTCGACCGCGGTACAAAAGGGAATGTAGGGAGGGGCGGGTGTGTCCCTCCGCTTAATTAACGGCAACAAATTTCTGCACGAATTTTCATCCAAATCATATCCTTACGCACACACGCAGTGTGCGTTTTTTATTGCAGAAATGTTACAAAATATTACAAAGTACAGCGCAATATGACAAAAAAGTAATGAAAAAGAAATAAACCGCTGCAAAATGCCTTCCGTAGATGTATAAAGGAATTGGAAAAACTTACTTGTTGTAAGTGGTTGCAAAATATTGTACCATTAATATATATCCAATGTACGAATGTACGAATGTACGAATGTAGGAATTTAGGAATGTACGAATGTAGGAATTAAGGATAAAATTCACTTGCACCCTAATTTCTTTCATTCATTCTTAAATTCTTAAATTCTTACATTCCTACATTATTTAAGTTAAACGGGGGTACAAAGAAATGCGAAATATGATTAATAAATTTAAAACAAAACTTATGAAAGGGAAGGATGAAAATATCCGCTCCGAAAAAGAGAAGAATAAAAGGAAGAAGGTTATAGGAACTGGAATTGCGGCGGCTGTACTTGTTACAACTGTGGCAGCGCTCAGCATAGTTAATTTAATAAGTCCTGTGCAGGAAAAATTGTCTTCGCTTGACCCTACAATGGAAAGAGCAATGACATATCCTCAGGTAAAAGCAGGGGACGAAGCTGTAGCCGGTACAAGCTACATTACTTTTGATGCATTTTTTACTAAAGATTTAAACGGTGACGGATATGCGGAAAAGATAAGGGGTTCAAGCAATCTGATTACTGCAAGCGACACCTTGTACATAACATTAAACGTGCTTAACCAAGGGACATTGCAAAATGGTGTAATTACAATAAACGGGCAGAATATATATCTGCAGACAGCAATAGTTGCAGATAGTATTGTTACAAACAATGTAATTACTCCGCAAGCAGGAAGTGCCACTGTTGCAATCCCTTTAAACACCGTAAATGCGGGGACGCAGAAACTCATTTCAGCATTAATCAAACCTAATTTAAAAAATAATATAAATAATTACAGCAGTGCCGTAAACACTGTTACTTTAGCAGGAAACTATGTTTCAGCAGATGGACAGACAGTAACGCCTGTAAGCAAAACAGTGCAGTTTACTGTTGACTGGAATGGAAGTGTAGTGGCAAAATTAAATGCATATGCAACTGCTGGAGGGGTGGCAAGCCCTTACGGCAACCCGAATACAATAACATACAACATAAACTCTGTAAAAACCACAGACACATCTGCAACATTTAATTTTGGAATAGCAGTACATGAAACAGCAAAGCAGCTTCTTCTAAAGGAAAATTACACAGAGATGACTTTGCCTGCATTAAATGGATACCTTCCTACATCTGTAACAGTATCAAATACAAATTTAACCAGCAGTTATGATGCTGCAACCGGAATATTTACTATAAAGCAGGACGCAGTAACTGACAGCAATGGAAACATAACCGCAAGTGTGCCTGTAGACGGATATTACAGCATAGCAGTAACATATCCTATAGAAGCATACACAATTCAAAATGGGCAGAATGTTCTTATGGACATACCTGTAAGCACATATTATCTGGGATATAACAATCCTAATACAGAATTTTCAAATCCAATTAAATCCAATGTGGCAAAGCAGGATATATACGTAAACTACATAAACATGGCAAGCGGTAATATTCCTATAAGTTTCAGCATCTATACCGGAAAATATGTGTATCAGTTAAACCCATATTTTAATGCATATGTTGTATCAAAACAAAATCCGTATATAGTCTACGGCGGAGGAGTTCCTTCAAAGGCGGATTTATATAATGTGCAATGGTCTGCAAGTGTTGGAATAGATGGTGCAGACAGTATTACCATGCAGGAAAATCCTAATACTCCTTCAGACCAGTTTATAAACGCAGACAGCTCTGTTTCAGATATGAGTCCGTATATGGATAATGTGGGAATTTATTTCTCAAACCCTGCAAATATGCTGGGTGCTGACGGATACATAGATGTATATGACAGCGATACAGGGGTATTGCTTCACAGATTTACTTCTGCAGACTGGGCTAAATACACTGCAGCAAGTCCATATATGTATAATCAGGCAGTAGGGCACATAAAAGTGGTAACAAGCAGAGCAAATGCAAATACCACATTAAACGTATATAACGTAAAAGAAATTAATGATGCTGCAATTACAAATGCTTATACAGAAGAAGATTTCGGAAACATAAACTACATAAACTCTGCACTTGCAGGTTCGGCGGTAATTAACGGAACTGGTACAAACACCTCAAATATAAGTGCAAGAGCAGTATATCTTGCGCCTCAGTCTGTTGCAATAATAAGTAGTGTTGCGCCAAATTATGTTACAACACAAAGTATGGCTCAGCCTGTATCTATACAAATACAGACACTTGCAGATAATATAACGCAGGCGCAGTGGAAAGATGGAACATTTGTATTAGAGCTTCCTCCGGAAATATTAGAAGCAAATATATCAAGTGTTACAGTAAATAACTCAGGTGTGGCAATAGATGGGTATGAAGTATATAAAGAAGGCGGCCAGCTGTTTATAAAAGTGCAGACAAGCAATAGCGAGGAAGCAGTATATACCATAACAGTAAATGCAGATTTAACAGTAGACCCAAGGTCTCCAACTACAACAAACAACATAAAACTATATGCAGATAATCCTAATAACGAAATATATTTAAGCACAGCAAGAGCAGCAGATAAATACGACATAAACGGAAATGAGAATGCAGCAGAATATGTGGCATACAGCCAGTATCTGATTAACATATATGCACCTTCAGGACTTACAACTTCGCAGACTATAAGTAATTACAATGATGCAGGAGATATATCTGTATCACCTCAAATTGCGGAAATAGATAAATCAGATGCCAGCAGAACTGCAAATATTAATGTAGAAATAAAGAATAATTATTCAAATACAATAACAAATATAAAAATAGTTGGAAAAATACCTTTTGCAGGAAATGACAGCCAGCTTGTAGTGCAGGATTTAGGTTCTACATTTACCACTGTGCTTACAGGACCTATAGTGCTTCCTCCAGAGCTTGCAGGGATAGCAAAAGTATATTATTCAACTAATGAAACAGTTACAGAAGATTTAACAGACCCTGCAAACGGGTGGACAGCTACGCCTGCAGACTGGAGCAAAGTTAAAACATATTTAATAGACCTTGGAAGCTATACACTGTCTCAGAACCAGAATGAAGTATTTACATATACAGTATCAGTACCTGCAGGTGTAGCATATAACCAGGTATCATACAGCACACATGCAGTATACTTTGACTTAAATACTTCAGGAGGGCTGCTTTCAGATAAGACAGAAGTATTTAGAGCAGGAATAAGAATAGCCAGAAAATACAATATAGAAATAACAAAATATAAAGAAGGAACAAGCTTCTTTGCAGCCGGTGCAGCATACAGTGCAACAGCAGAAGGAGAAACAAGCTCTATTATAGCAATAACAAATTCAAACGGACTTGCAGTGCTGAAAAATTTATATATAGACACAACATATACATTAAAGGAAATATCAGCACCTGCAGATTATGAATTAAACCCGAATCCGGTACAGTTTAAAGTAACAGAAAATTCTGACGGAACATTAAAATTGGTACCGGTATCAGGCAATTTTGAAAATGCGCCTGTAATAGGTACAAATAATGGTGCAGATGTGCTGAAATTAAACACATCAGATAAACCAAAATATACATTAACCTTAAACAAAAAAGATGGCAGCACAGGGACACAATTGCAGGGGGTAACATTTAATGTAGAAGGAAGAGGGATTCCTTCAGGCGGCAGAAAATACATGACAAATGCTGCAGGGCAGATTGTATTAAAAGGACTGTCTCTTGACCAGACATACACATTAACAGAGGTGTCTGCAAAAGGGTATTATTTATCAGGACCGATACAGTTTAAGCTTACAAGAGGCACAGGAGGAGCATTGCAGTTTGCAGTATTATCAGGTGCATTTGATAATGCCGCCCAGACACTAGAGGCTGCAGGAACAGCGCAGCCTCAGGTAACAGTAAATTTAAGCAATGAATTAATACCACAGTATACATTAAATTTAACCAAAGTGGATAAAGATAATCCAGCTGCAGCACTTGCAGGAGCACAGTTTGAGATAAGCGGACCTGGCATAACAGGCACAAGAGTGTATACAGCAGGAAGTGGCGGAAAGGTACAGATTACAGGGCTGTATGCATATGTGCAAGGCAAAAATATAGACGGAATATATACTATAAAAGAAGTATACCCTCCTGAAGGATATGCCTTAAATAATACGCCTGTGCAGTTTAGATTAGTGCAGGATGCAGGCGGAAACTTAAGCATGGAATATATATCAGGAGCATTTGACCAGGATGCAGCAAATGCACAAATAGACCAGATAAATAAAACAGCATCTGTAACAATGAGCGACAGACCATTATTTAAAATAACCAAAACAGATGGAGATACAGGTGTAAAAATGGCAAATGTAAAATTTGCAATATATGCAGTTGATAGTTCAGGAAATGCAAGCCCTGCATATGATCCAAGTGGCAATCTGGTGGGAAGTGAAGAGGTAGTAAATGGGGTGACATATAACCAGGTATTAACAACAAATGCCAATGGAGAAATAACAGCACCGCTAAAAACCGGTATGTACAAAGCAGTGGAAATAGCCTCATTAAACGGCTACAGCCTTCCTGCAAACGAAGCAGACAGAACCTACTACTTCGGAATAGGTGCAGGTCAGCCGGGACAGACAAACTGGCAGCAGGTGTGGAGAGGAGATATAGGAGGTTCAATCTACTGTCAATCTGTAACACAAACAGCAGATGGAGGGTATGTTGCAGTTGGATATTTTCCCGGTGGTATAACAATTTCAGGAACGAAGACAGCAGATGGAAAAGCTATAACATTAACAAGTAATGGAGCACAAGATGGAATATTAATAAAATATGACAGCAGTGGAAAAGTAGAATATGCATATAGTATAGGAGGAACAAGTAATGATGATTTATATGCAGTAACAGTAACCACAGATGGAGGGTATGTTGCAGTTGGATCTTTTTCCGGTGGTATAACAATTCCATGGACACAAACAGTAGATGGGGCAGATATAACATTAACAAGTAATGGAGGACAGGATGGAATAATAATAAAATATGACAGCAATGGAAAAGTAGAATATGCATATAGTATAGGAGGAGCAGGTGGTGATTATTTATATGGAGTAACAGTAGCAGCAGATGGAGGGTATGTTGCAGTTGGACTTATTGGTTACAGTATAACAATTTCAGGAACGAAGACAGCAGATGGAAAAGCTATAACATTAACAAATAATGGGAGTTATGATGGAATAATAATAAAATATAACAGCAGTGGAAAAGTAGAATATGCACAAAATACAGGAGGAGGAAGTTATGATTGTTTATATGGAGTAACAGTAGCAGCAGATGGAGGGTATGTTGCAGTTGGATATATAACTGGTAATGTAACAATCCCAGGGATCAAAACAGCAGATGGGACAGATATAACATTAACAGGTATTTTTAATTATGATGGAATAATAATAAAATATGACAGCAATGGAAAAGTTGAATGGGCACAAAATTATGGAGGAACAAGTAGTGATTATTTATATGGAGTAACACAAACAGCAGATGGAGGATTTGCTACAGTGGGATATTTCCCCAGTTCCAGTATAACAATCCCAGGAACACAAACAGCAGATGGGGCAGATATAACATTAACAAGTAATGGAAGCCATGATGGAATAATAATAAAATATGACAGCAGTGGAAAGGTAGAATATGCACAAAATATAGGAGGAACAAATAGTGACTATTTATATGAAGTAACATCAACAGCAGATGGAGGATTTGCTGCAGTGGGATATATGTCTCAAACTACAATAATTCCAGGAAAATATACAGCAGATGGAAAAGATATAACATTAACAGGTGGTGAAACAGTAATAAAATATGACAGTAATGGAAAAATAGAATTTGCACCATATATACTTTCAGGTACTTTATATGGGGTAACATCAACTACAGATGGCGGATTTGCTGTAGTGGGAAATGGCGGAGACATAACAAAATTCCAGCCTGTGGTACTTCAGCCGAAAGTGCCTGAATTATCTGCCCTTGATATAACAAACTATAAACTTGAGCATAAAATAACCACTGCAGTAAACGGAACAGGCGGAAGTATTTCAGGACAAGACCAGAAACCGTATGAAACAGTAACAGATGGAGAAAGCAGCACAAAAGATATTATAATTACACCTGATGCCGGATACAAAGTATCTGGAATTACAATAAACGGAGAGCCTGCTGCATATACAGCAGAGCCTGACGGAACTGTAAACTTAAGCAAATTTATAAATATGACAGAAGATAAAAATGTAGTTGCATCCTTTGCAGCAGGAATAGGTGAAGTAATAGTGCATCACTATTTATATGCAAACGGAATGCCTACTACTACAGAGCTTGCACCAGACCAGACATTATCTCGGCAAATATGATGACGGAGCAGGTCAGGTGGCAGACCCTTATTCTACTCAGCCCGTTATAAGCCTGCTTAACCAATACAGGCTTGTGGAAGCAGCAATGCCTGCTAATGCAAGCGGAGTATTTACAGACCAAATTCAGGAAGTAACATATTATTACGAACTGCTTCCATATGAATTAATAGTGCATCACTATCTGGCAGGGACAACAACCGAACTTGCACCAGACGAAACATACGCAAAAACCGAAGGTGAGGCATATACCACCAGCCCAAGCAGCCTTGTAGATACAGCTAAGTATGAGCTGGTAGCAACACCGGCAAATGCATCAGGTACAATGGATACAAACCCGACAGAAGTGACATATTACTATGCAATAATAGATGCAGGAAATGTAATTGTGCATTACTATATAGAAGGAACAGAGGTAAGTGTTGCACCAGATGTAACATTAAATTCAGATGGAACTGCAAAAGTGGGAGACCCATATACAACTGCACCTGCAAATAATGTGCCGGCAAATTATACATTATCCAGCACGCAGCCGGACAGCAGCAAATTTACAGGAACATATACAAACGGCACACAGGAAGTAACATATTATTATGTAGAAAATGTGCCTAATGTAGTAAACACTGTAATAAATAAAACTGGAACAGCCAGAATAACAGCATTAGACGCACCAGTAAGCTATACAATAAACTATAGTGCAGCAGTTCAGCAGTATATTGGCGATGCAACAATTCAGGTAGTAGACTATCTGCCTGCAGGAATAGATGTAGGCAAGTCCAGCCTAGATGGGGGAACCTATGATTCTGCAAGCAAAACTATAACATGGAAAATATATGTGCCGGAAATAGACACATATGCAAATGGAGACAAAGCATTAACACTAACTAAAAATATACAAGTGGTATATCTTGGACTAACAGGTGCAGAAGGAACAATAGAAAACAAGGCAGAAGGGAAGGTAATTCTATATAGCCCGGCATATACATCACAGCCGAAAGATAGTACTGCAGATACAGAAATATTTATGCCTGACTATACAATAACGAAAACACTAAAAACAGGACAGAGTAACATAGTACTTCCAGGAAATACCGTAACATATGAAATAACTGTAACAAATACAGGAAATGTGGATTTAAGCAATGTAGTAGTAAAAGACAGTCTGGACAGCAGCTGGAGCAGGACTATAGCTGTGCTTCCACATATAGCACCAAATAATACAGTAACATATGAATTTACATATACAGTGCCTCTTGCAGTAGCTGACAATTCAGTAATACAAAATGTGGCAAGTGTAACAAGTACAGAATTGCAGGCACCTAAAACTGCTGAGCAGGATGTAACTGTAAAAATACCTGGACTTGATATAACAAAAACATTAAAAGCAGGAGAGAGCAGTGAAGTAATGCCAGGACATGATGTAATATATGAAATAACTGTAACAAACACAGGAGATATAGACCTGCATAATGTAGTTGTAACGGACAGCTTAAATGCTTCATGGAATAAAACTATAGCTGTGCTTCCTTTTGCAGCACCAAATAATACTGTAACATATGAATTTACATATACAGTTCCTGCTACAGCACTTGACAATTCAACAATACGAAATATAGCAAGTGTAACAAGTACAGAATTGCAGGCACCTAAAACAGCTAAGCAGGACGTAACAGTAAAAGTGCCGAAGTACACAATAACAAAGACACTGGCATCAGACCAGAAAACACCTATACTTCCAGGTAGTGCAGTAAATTACACAATAACTGTAACAAACACAGGAGATATAGACCTGCATAATGTAGTTGTAACAGACAGCTTAGACAGCAGCTGGGTTAAAACAATATCAACATTGCCATATACTGCCCCGGATAACACTGCACAATATACATTTACTTATGTAGTGCCGGCTAATACGCCAGAGAGTACAAACATAAAGAACATAGCAAAAGTAGACTGCGACGAATTAGAGCCGCTAACAGCTGAGCAGAATGTGATAGTAAATATAGGAAATATGACAATAACAAAAACACTGCTTCAGGGAGAGAGTAGCGAGGTAATACCTGGTCAGGATGTAACATATGAAATAACTGTAACAAATACAGGAGAAATAGACCTTCATAATGTAGCAGTAACAGACAGCTTAGATGACAGCTGGAACCAGACTATATCACTACTTCCAAAGGGTGGAGAGCAGAAGTATCAGTTTACATATACTGTGCCGGCTGCTGCAGCAGACAATCAAGTAATATCAAATATTGCAACAGCAACAGCAGATGAAATGCAAAGCCCAGTAACAGACAGGCAGGATGTAACTGTTAAAATACCTTCATATACAATTACCAAGACATTAGCGACTGGGCAAAGCAGTATTGTACTTCCGGGAGACATAGTAAAATATGAGATAACTGTAACAAACACGGGAGATATAGACCTGCATAGTGTAGTAGTAAAAGACAGCTTAAACCCAGGCTGGAGCCAGGTAATACAGACACTTCCATATGAAGTGGGAAATACACAAGTCTTTGAGTTTACATATACCGTGCCGAATACAGTTGCAAATAATCAGGTAATACAGAATGTAGCAAGTGTAACAAGTACAGAGATTCCAGATGAACAAACAGCAGAGCAGGACGTAACTGTAAAAGTACCATCATACACAATAACAAAAACATTGGCACAGGGTGAGAGCAGCAAGGTAAAACCAGGAGATATAGTAACATATGAGATAACAGTAACAAATACATGTGATGTAGACCTGCACAATGTACAAGTTGCAGACGGTTTAGACAGCTCATGGAGACAGGTTATAGATATTCTGCCAAGCGGTGAATACAGAACATATGAATTTACATATACAGTTCCTGCAGGCACTGCAGACGGAGCAGTAATAAAGAATATAGCAGGAGTAAAATGTGACGAACTAAATATAATCACAGCAGAGCAGGATATAACATCAGTGATTCCTAAATACACAATAGTAGAGAAATATCAAGCAGAAGACGGAACAATGCTAAGCCCTGATGTATCAACAATAAAAAAGCAGAAAGACAGCTTTACCGGAACAGTAAAGACAATTTCAGGATATACAATAAAAGGCTACACAATAGACGGAAGTGCAATGAAGACAGGAACGCCAAGTATAGCTGATGTAGAAGCAGATAGCAATATTGTGTATATATATCAGAAGGCAGAAGCACCAATAGTTCCGGTAGTAAAGGAAAAAGAAGAAGCACCTGTAACTCCAGTGGTAGAGCAAAAAGCAGCAGCACCTATAGCCCCAGTAGTAGAGGAAAAAGCAGAAGCACCACTTCCTAAGACAGGAGAGTCAGACATATATGTATATAAAATATTGTTAGGGGGAATAGCAGCAGCAATGGTGGCAATAGCATATGAACTGATGAGAAAAAATGATGAGTAGAGAATAAATTCATTGTACAAAAGGGAATGTAGGGGGCGACCAATGTGTCGCCCCGATTTTCTGGTTTGAGAATAAATTCATTGTACAAAAGGGAATGTAGGGGGCGACCAATGTGTGGGCCCTTTTTATAATAGCGACAAATTTCCGTCAAAACTTGATATTATCAATAAAATAGCATATAATATTTATAGACAAAAATTGGGAGGAGAAAATGTGAATTAGAAAATATAGATTATCTCATTTCTACTGATAGATTATTCATAAATGCTTCCCGTAGAGCAGATTTGAAAGTAAAAGTAACAAACCCAAGAAATTTTATAGAGGAGGTGTCTTAAGATGACAAGTGCAACAACATTAAAAGATTTAAGTGCTTTAAAAGAAAGCGGCTTAAAAATTTTAGCAGAACATTTAGGACCTATAGGTATGATAAACTTTATTCGTTTATTTAGCAATGGAGAAGGCGACTATACGGAAGAACAAAAAGACTATGATTTTACTAGAGAAGAATTTTTACAATATGCAAAAGAGCATGGAGAGATAATATAATAGTAGGGGCAGACCTTGTGTCTGCCTTTTTTATAATGGGTTACTGTTTAATATATTGTAGAAAAACTAGACATTTGGTAAATTTCGGTGTAAACTAACAAACATGGAGGAAATTAATTAATGCTGAAAATAAAACGATTTTACAAACCATTTATATTGACACTTTTTTTTGTGATATGTCTGCTTACGGTGCAGGCTGTGTGCGATTTGTCACTGCCGAATTTAATGTCTGATATAGTAAATAACGGAATACAGTCAAAAGGTGTTGTGGATGCATCGCCGGAAGCTGTTAGTGAAAGAGGATTTAACTTTATTACTTTATTTATGAATGAAGGAGATAAAGACTTTGCAGAAAAAAATTATACTTTTGTAAGTGCAGGAAATGCAGATTATACAGGGAAATATCCGCTGGCTGAAACTGATAATATTTATGTGAGAAACAGTTTAAACAGTGATGACCTTGCCAGAATGAATACTATTTTCGGAAGAGCAGCAGATACTGCGCTAAATGTTATGATGAGCCAGAATAGTGCCGGAGGAAATGCTTCTGCTCAGGGCGGAAGCATGGATTTAAGCAATATGACTATGGATTCGGATACTATTAATAAGATATATTCGGTTGGGCAGATGCTGCCCATGATGCCTGCAAATGTACTGGAGGGCAGCATGCAGAAGGCTAAGAATACGGATTCGGTAATGACAGCTTCAATAGGAAAAGTATTTACTATTGGATTTTATACTGAATTGGGGATTGATGTAGGCAAAATCCAGAGCAGCTATATTATATCAGTCGGACTTAAAATGCTTGGCATAACATTTATTAGTGCCATGGCAGCTGCAGCAGTCGGATTTTTTGCTTCCAGAATGGCTGCAGGAGTAGCAAAAGATTTAAGAAAGCATATATTTGAGAAAGTTGAAAGTTTTACAAATGCGGAAATGGATAAATTCAGCACAGCTTCACTTATAACAAGAAGCACCAATGATGTCACTCAGATACAGCAGTTTACTGTAATAGGCACAAGAATGGTTCTTTATTCTCCTATACTTGGAATAGGCGCATTGATAATGATGCTGCAGAAGGGAAGCCGGAATGGCATGGACCCTGGCATGCGGAATAGGTGCAATGATAATACTTATAATATTTGCATTCAAATTTGTTGTTCCTAAGATTAGAATAATTCAAAAATTGACAGATAGAATAAATTTAGTCACCAAGGAAAATCTTACAGGAATAATGGTTACAAGGGCTTTCGGGACACAGAAGCATGAAGAAGACAGGTTTGATGAAGTAAATATGGAGACCACCGGAATAAACAGATTTGTAGGCAGGGTAATGGGATTTATGATGCCGGCATTTATGCTTATTATGAATTTATTGTCATTATTAATAATTTGGGTTGGAGCATATGCAATATCCAAGTCCAGTATTCAGGTTGGAGATATGATGGCATTTATGCAGTATGCAATGCTGGTTATAATGGCGTTTTTGATGATAGCAATGATGTTTATTATTCTGCCTCGTGCGACAGTATCTGCAAACCGTATAGATGAGGTGCTGCAGACAGATGTTAAAATTAAAGACCCGGAAAATCCTAAACATTTTGAGGAAGAGAAAAAAGGATATGTGGAATTTAATCATGTGAGCTTCTGCTACGAAGGAGCGAGCGAAAAGGTTTTAGATGATATTAATTTTGTGGCTAAACCTGGAGAAATAGCTGCATTTATAGGCTCGACGGGAAGCGGGAAATCAACTCTTATCAACCTTATACCCAGATTTTATGATGTAACAGAGGGAGAAATTTTGGTTAATGGGGTGGATGTAAGAGATGTAACACTGCATGATTTGCATGACCAAATAGGCTACATACCTCAAAAAGGGAACTTGCTTTCAGGCACAATAGAGTCTAATTTGAAATATGGAAATGAAAATGCAAGTGATGAGTTTATGGAAGAGTGTAGCAAAGTCGCACAGGCGGCAGAATTTATAGAATCAAAGGAGAATAAGTATCAGGATGAAGTATCGCAGGGGGCTAAAAATGTCTCAGGGGGGCAGAAACAAAGACTATCTATTGCAAGGGCTTTGGTGAAAAATGCACCAATTTACATATTTGACGACAGTTTTTCGGCACTGGACTTTAAAACAGATGCAAAATTGAGGCAGGCACTAAAGGAACACACGAGCCAGGCAACTATTCTTATAGTTGCACAAAGAGTAAATACTATTATGAATGCAGAGCAGATAATAGTATTAGATGAAGGCAAGGTTGTTGGGAAAGGCACACATAGAGAATTATTGAAATCTTGTGATGTGTATAGTCAGATAGCACATTCGCAATTGTCGGATGAAGAATTAGAATAATGTAGGAATGTAAGAATGTAGGAATGTAAGAATGTAGGAATGTAAGAATGATAGAAGGAATTTTCACTGCGTTCAAATTCCAAAATTTATAATTTAAGAAATTCTACGTAGGAGAATTTCATCATTCATTCCTAAATTCCTACATTCTTACATTCCTACATTAAACTAGGAGGGGAATTGGAATATGGCGGAGAATAACAGACAGAGGGTAAGAAGAGGATTTATGGGCGGCGGAGGACATATGAGAGGTCCTGTGGAAAAGCCTAAAGATTTAAAAGGAACAGTAAAAAAGCTTTGGGGATACCTTGCTAAATACAAAATTCCTTTATTCTTTGTTATAATATTTGCTGTATTATCAACTGCTTTCAGCATAATAGGACCTAAAAAGCTAGGTGATGCAACAACAATTATTTACAATGGAGTAATGAATATTATTGCAAATAACGGGCAGGGAATGGACTTTGCCGGAATCAGAAATATAATGCTCTGGCTTATCCGGATTATATTTAACAAGTATGGCGTTTTCATATCTGCAGGCACATATAATGGTTGGAGTAACAACAAAAATAACATATAGCCTGCGAAAAGGCATTCAGGAAAAAATAAACAAGCTGCCTCTTGCATATTTTGACAAAAAGAATTATGGTGAAGTGCTTTCATATATGACAAATGATATTGATGTGGTGAATCAGAATTTGAGTCAGGGGCTTACACAGCTTATAACATCTGTAGTTACGGTTATTGGTATAATGATAATGATGTTTAGTATATCATGGCATATGACAGTTGTTGCTATACTTGTGCTTCCTGTTTCTATGATATTAATTGCTCTGGTTATGAAAAGGTCGCAGAAGTATTTTAAAGGGCAGCAGGAGTATCTGGGGCATATAAACGGGCATGTGGAAGAGATGTATGCCAATCATAATATAGTAAGGGTGTTTAATGGAGAGGAAAAGTCTGTAAAAGAATTTAACGGATATAATGAAACACTGTATAAATCGGCATGGAAAGCGCAATTCTTTTCAGGGCTTATGTTTCCAATAATGAATTTTATAGGAAATATCGGGTATGTGGCTGTTGCCGTATTAGGCGGATATTTTGCAGCACAGGGAACTATAACAGTTGGTAATATTCAGTCATTTATACAGTATATGAGGCAGTTTACCCAGCCTATAGCTCAATTGGCACAAATATCAAATGTGGTGCAGAGTACAGCAGCTGCAGCAGAAAGAATATTTGAGTTTTTAGCTGAGCCTGAGGAAGTATCAGATACAGCAAATCCTGCATCTACTGAAAGCATAAAAGGCAATATTGAATTTAAGGATGTGCATTTTGGATATGACCCGGAAAAAATAGTAATAAACGACTTTTCAGCAGATATAAAAGCAGGGCAGAATATTGCCATAGTTGGACCGACAGGTGCCGGCAAAACCACAATTGTAAAGCTTCTTATGAGATATTATGATGTGAGCAGCGGAAGTATAAACATAGATGGAGTTGATATAAAAGATTTTAAAAGAGATGATTTAAGGGCTTTGTTTGCAATGGTGTTGCAGGACACATGGGCATTTAATGATACTATTATGGAAAATATAAGATACGGAAGGCTGGAGGCAACTGATGAAGAAGTAATGGCAGCAGCTAAGTCAGCTCAGGTTGACCATTTTGTACACACACTTTCCGATGGATATAACACAATATTAAATGAAGATTCTTCTAATATATCACAAGGGCAAAAACAGCTGCTGACAATAGCTAGAGCGTTTCTGGCAAATCACAAACTGTTGATATTAGATGAGGCAACATCTTCAGTAGATACCAGAACCGAGCAACAGATACAGAAAGCTATGCGCAAACTTATGGAAGGCAGAACATGCTTTGTAATAGCACACAGACTGTCTACAATACGAAACTCGGACTTGATTTTGGTTATGGACCATGGAGATATTGTTGAGCAGGGCAAACATGAGGAGCTGCTTGAGCAAGGCGGATTTTATGCGAAGTTGTATAATAGTCAGTTTGAAGAGGGAGAAGAAGAGATAGCTTGAGACTGATTTGATTTTAAAAGATTATGCTAACCATGCCGAGGTGTGATAATACGGATTTTTATAGATAGGTGAATTAATATAAACAACGCACCAAAAAAATTGCCGATGGCAATTTTTTTGGTGAATTTGATTAATGTGTCCTCTCATCCTCATCCGGAACACGAGCAGTGCCAGCTGGACTTGGCATGGATGGAGTTAGTTGAACATCGGACGGAGGTGGAATCTTAGGAGTAGCAACCTGTGGAGACCATTTTGCTACACGAGGAAGTTCACTAGATACGGGATTTGATTCAGATTGAGCTACTCTAGCTAGTACTTCTTGAACGTATGTATCATAACTAGCTAGAGGTCTCCCTGATATAAAAGCACCAATCATCTGAGCATTTGTTTCTCGAATTACACGTACTTCTGGTTGTACTGCACTTTCCACGAGTGCATCGCAGATTTCTTTTAGTTTTGGTAAGAATTCCTTATCAGCATCAGTAAACGCCATTAAATCTTCTGGGTCTATTATTTGACCATGTACAATCGCATAAGTTACTGTTTGCGTAGCAGGAGGATATCCTCCTTTATGAGCATCACGAGCAAATATTGAACCCATTGGGGCAACAGACGCTAGTGGTTCATCATCATCAATATCCATTATTATCACCTTTACCTTTCATTATAGAACAATTTTAACACAAATTTACCATTTCTGGAAGAAATTTACATAATTATTTTCCGATCTGTTACAATTCACAGCCGATTTAAAATATACATATATGTAGGGGCGAGCAATGCTCGCCCGCTTATTGATTTTTATATATTTATCGTGATATATTATAAACTATTATGCCTAACCATATTGTGCGACCGGGTGGGTTGTATAGTTTAGTAGGTGGAAATCCTACCTAGAAAGGTTTAGCCAAACCACTAGTAGCGAACTCTTGGGTGTATTACAGTAATGTAATA
>Ga0209629_10001160_pt1 | contig 16067 bp, 9 predicted proteins | sample TergutCu122P5_FD_187286 | JGI IMG/M metagenome (GOLD analysis project Ga0209629, IMG submission 187286) | Cubitermes ugandensis P5 segment gut microbial communities from Kakamega Forest, Kenya - Cu122 P5 (SPAdes) (version 2) | ecosystem: Host-associated > Arthropoda: Insects > Digestive system >...
TGCCCTGTCACATCACGGTACACCAACAACATCCCCCAAGGCTGCAAGGTACAAACAGTATAACAATACAAAAGCCACGAAGATGTGTTAAAAATAATGGTTTGGTATAAAACAGTTTTAAAATAGTTATCAATACCAATTGCAAGACAATTCAAACAGCGTGTCTGTCGTACGGCAGCTGTGTAGATTATTAATAAGTACATTAGGCACAGCAATATACTGTACTGTGTGGTGCTGCCACCGGCCTTGCACGGTAGTTCCGATTTGTTGCTGTGTGCACTCATCGGTAGAAGATTTGTGCTGCAGATGGGATACAGTTCTTGCACATTGGTGTGTGCAGTAACAACTGTACAGTTCTGTTATCGCGAGGAGCGCTGACATTTGATCAATAAATAAAGAATATGTGGGCCAGGATAGCTCAGTCAGTACAGCTGGATGGTACAGGGATCAAACCCAGGTAGGGGCGACATTTTCCGCACCCATCCAGTTGGGCCCACCCAGAGTCCTATACAATGGGTACCAAGTCTTTCCCGGATGTAAAGCGACCAGGGCTTGCTGTTGACCACCCATCCCCATCTAGTACCCCGGTTAAGAAAAGAATACAAATTAACCTCTACTCCCCATCTGGGCCTTCATGGCCTCTTCTAGGGTGAGCTTTACCTTTACCGTTATGTAATGAGTAGACAAGAATGAAGAATACAAGCAATATAAAGAAACAAGATAAATAAACTTATGGATAGGAATCTTACAGCGTGTGATACTACTGATGTAAGAAGCTGCATACTGACAGTGCAAGGTATATGTATACATATCTGGAATATCACCAGAGGCCAGTCTTACATTACAATGCATATTAATCGCTTGGAGATTATGAATCAGAAATGGAGTGTTCTTAATATTAAATGCACTGGGCAAGTTGATTTGGTGAAGAATTTACTAAACTTGTAGGCTGGTGCATGCCACATATTCACTATTGGTTCAATTGGGTGTTCTAGTTTGTGGATTTTTATAAGTCCACAAATATTTGAAGGACTGGGAATCAAGTTTATTAATTTTGTTTTCCGTTCATTACTTATTTGGGTTTTACAACTATACAGAAAATTCCTGAGATTTTTGGAAGGTGTTTGTAAGGTCGTGCACAAAGTGTCAAACTGGTTCAAAGAAAAACGTTAACAATTTTATCATTATAATCATTTTGGAATGTTTTAATGATTGAGCTTCCTTTGTCTGCTTTAACAATTTGCACGCTGTTTAACTTTAGTTTGTTCCCAATGCACGTTATTCTCTTTCTAAAACGGTATTGTGATGCTCACATAGTGGTTGATGTTTATAAAGTGGGTCCACAGTCTTGGCTACTTGCCATTGGAAGTTATCTTGTTCATATGTGGGAAGAGAACAAATCGCCGTTTCACCTCCAGCGTCTCTGTTTTGATCCAATTTTTGGGCTTATAATTGAGGTTGTATTTCAAATATTTGTTAAAAGGGAAAGTTCTTGTTCCCATCGTACATACATACATACATACACCACACATGTACTATACATACCTTGGGTCCAAAATATTGTCAAAGTGACAACAAGAGGTGGAGTAAGTCAGAGAAATATAAAATACACAGAACTAGAATATATGAAAATAGAAGGATTTCACATAAGTGTTGAAAGATACTCCATTATATATGGCTGATCTTAAGATTATAACTTATAAATACATTTCTTACCAACGAACTGTGCCAGTTTAAATATACAGGGTTTTTACTCAATACAGACTGCATCCTGGTTGAACATTTTGATATCAGCATGGTGCATAGTTTCTTGAACATATGAAAAGGATGAGAACTGGTTTTTGAAGGTGGTAATGATGCCTTGTATTAACAGTGTGAATTTGGTAAATATGTTTGAAATGTTGGTTATTTACAGTGATTTCCAGTAATTAAAATATGTATTCACACAGAAAGGGACAGTCTCTAATCTCTTGAACAGATTTCTACATATATTTCTGTTTTACACCAGCCATAATTCTGACAGTTTTGTTTTGCAGAGTAAATATCTTTCACCTGTTATATCAACACCTCCCCAAAATTATTCCGTATCTCATTATACAGTGCAAATAGGCAAAATATATTGTTTGGAGGGTATCATTTTTAAGCCAGGTGACTCCAATTCACTGCTTAATAACTGACTGCTTTACAATTAATTTTAATATTGTTACCTTCCATTCTTCCAAGTGCTCCAACAAACCATCTTTTAATGTCTTCTGCATAAGAATGTTGTATCTGTTAACCTCTGAACAACAGTTCCACAGCCACATAACATTTATTGGATAAAATAAATGAAAGCTTGTACAGTTGTCACATTAGCATCACAGATGGACATGTGGGGCAATTCTCATGGCACATGTCTTGTCACTCCATGTTCAAAATTCTTAATTTATCAGCAATATTGATAGAATTGAAACACAAACTACTGATACAACAGCCATATAAGGAGTATTTGTATACTGACATCTATATAAATATCAGTTGATATACCAATTCTCTGAATAGGCCACTGTTACTTTAAGACCAAAAGATTTATAAACTGTTCACCCCTACTGCAGGACTCTGTGTACAGTGCAATGCAGTGACAACAGAGCCCTTGATGCTCATTGGTCAGAAAGAGGCACTCTAGCATATTCTGCACTCTGGTGGGAAATCCATGCAAACACCCAAGGAACAAGACTAATTGTTATGCAAAAATGTAGCTTTTTACAGTAACCTTATCTACGAAATGTGATTTTGTAAGGATACCCAAGTTTTGTTTCCTCCATCTGGCCCTGTCTTGCCAAGGAGCCTCCTTACTTCCTCTCTGCATTATGTTCATTCTTTGTAAAATTATTCCTAACCTGTTGTTCCCACTCTGATCTGGTCTTCTTCTTGTGCACCTTCCCTTTAGTTTAATTTTCAAAACATTCTCTGCAATTCTAACCACATTCATTCCACACTGTTACATATTCTATTGCTTATCTCTGAATACAACTGCAATTCACAGTTGAGAAACGAAAGGCAGGTGACAAATACACTGCGTTTGCTGTTGCAGATGGGAAGGACAGCACACCAAGGCAGATGAGGCAATCTCTGAAAACTACAAGGCAGTGCACTGGACCCCAATGAGAGCCCACATACTGCAGCAGTTGTACCACGAGAGTCCCCTGTCTATGCAGTGCAACCAGTCAACGGGGGAGAGGTTCCCAGGATACTGGGAGAACATGCCACTCACACCTGTATTGTTCCCAACACTGGCCCACCCCAGGGACTGCACCACACATCCATAGGAGCTGTCTCTCTGTGAACACATATGCAAACCCTTAATGTATGAGTAACACTGCAGGCAAAGCAACACTTCCTTATGTAAATGTTATGCATGGAGGTAAAGCTCCTTCTATACATGAGCTCAGTTTCAGACATAGCATTGAACGTGTTGGTCAAATGGGGAATGTTCTTATGTTGGATTCAACAGGCTATTCTTGGCTGTTTTGTAATTTCCCTCAGTCCCTTCAGGTTAATGTTGCAATACTACTTCAAAGTAGGCCACAACCACTTCCATTCACACACTTGCCAATAATTTATTTCCACATCATCTTACCCATCCCTACATGCCATCATATTCTGGAAGATTTATACATTTGATGCAAAGGGCCTGTCACTGACAGTTCTCCTCAAACTCCATTGGTAACGATGTCAGAAACAGCTGAGCACCATTGCCACACATTAATGTAACTTGTGTGTCAAATATTTCTTAATTCAAAATTATGATCCTTTTGGATTTGTTGCTGTGCAATCTGCAATATACCGGTATGTACAATAAGTCTGGAGGAATACAGTGTGTCCATATTCACAGTACAAGATGTGATCCTATTACTGAAGGACCTGCATGCCACAGCACATGCAGTGGAACTGACGTTCACCATACTTCAGGTGTCTCATTTGTCTGGCTGTTCAGTTTCCTTGCAAATACCTAAATCCTGAGGAGTGCGGTATCTTCATAAATGTCTTAGAAGGTACCATTTATGTGAACCAGAGTAAAGAGAAAATGTAGAAAATTAAACATAAAACAGAAGGATGGCTTAACAAACGGTTCCTGATAAGCAGCCATCATCAGACTTGCATAATGCCACTAACAGACAGTTACTGTACTGAATGGATAATGCATGGGAGGGTTTTATACATAGCAAATATGAAACATAACATGGGCCTTCCATACACCGACATGATAACTGGGTACTAACTGCCAGCAGCTGTCAGACTGCTATAAAATACAACTGTCCCAAGTCATGTAAAATCCAAGAACATTCCAACTTCCAGCTAAGGGATCCACATATGAACCCTTCCAATGAGCCATTCTTATGCATGTTCCAGCCCCTGAAGGATGCCAACCTGACATGAAAGATACAACAACTCTGTCAGACAAATATTTAAATTATCGTATTTCTTCTAGTACATGTAGTCTAATCCAGTGAACTTTCAGGCACACATACATACAACATACATTTGTCAAAAAGGAACACTGCACTTCCACCAAGCACTACTGTCAGCGAATGCAAACTTCTGTATCAGAAACATTTGCCAATATGAGCAGTTTTTATTCTTTAGGAATTTCGAAATTGTTCCAGTATCTATTTCAATTGTGTCTCAGACACGGCACTGCCCCAACTGTCATGGTTACTCACACACAGCTGAGAAGTATTTGAGCCACTATTTAGGTTGTCATTGTGCCAAGCCCTCTGGTGACAAGACATGAACACACACATACTCAGTTCTCTCAGTATTTGTTTCTAGAACAATCTCCTTAATAGACCTTGGGGTGGCAGGGAAATAAATGAATAGAACTAACATGACCCACAAGCCTGTGTCCCCTTCAGTTTCAATCCCATCCGGCTTCTCGTTCTTTTTGCACCTTCATTATGTCACATTCTAAAGCAAAGCTGGCAAGCAATGGTGTTCAAGCATTATGATTAGGAAACGTACCAAAACACTTTTAGACTTTACTGTAAGTTTCACTTCAAACACATTTTCATTACCCTAACTAGTTCCATGCCTACACCAGTTCAGTGACAATACTGTACAAAAGTAAATCATAGGCTTTTAGTATATACACAGCTAGCTTATGACAAATGTTAGAACCACAATGAACTGCAAAAGATATTTAAGGAAGCAGTCATTGCATCATTTGATTTACTAACCCAGTACCTCCCTGGGGACTCAATCAGAGCAACTGGTGTTCAACCTATCAAACCAGAAACCTCCCAAATACAAGCCAACTTGCTTTGAATATGAACAGCTGCAGTAGTGCCCCCCTCCCAACATAATCAGTACATGACCTGTTATGGCAAAATCCACACTGATGATTGCTATTAATTTTCTCTACATATGGAGTTAACCTTGAGAAAAGCACGTTGGATAAAACTTTGGAAATAGTTTAGAACAGCAAAATACCTTGACATTTGCTGGTCAGTGTTCTCATCCATCATCTAAATGCGTATGTATTTGCAACTGACTCCTTCCACTGTTGAAGCAATCCTTCTGTATTCCACACAGTTAGCAAGTTCACATTATCTCAGCACATACTGCCCTACCTCCTTGAATCAGTTCCACTGGAATTTGATGATTATCTGATGATTTTTATCTTTTCAGCTATTGAATAGCCATCTAAATTTTAGGCCAGGGTAACAGCTACGGTAATAGCCACTCATGTGCCCGACACCTTTACATTCACTAACTGAGAAGTGATTCTTCCACCTTATTGGAAGGCCATTTTTACTGAGTTGCCTAGAGGCTGGTAACCTTCTTAATTCATTTATGGCGCTATACCCAGTGCCCAATATTCTTCTGAAGCTCTTTAAGGGAACAGCCCTGTTATCCCACAAGAACTCAACAGCAGACCGTACTATAAAAACATTACCATCAATCATCATAATAATAATTGAATTAGTTTAGTTTTTTTCTCTGAAGAAAATTACTTCCACTAGTCCATACTGTGGTTGCCTGCGCTATAACATGTGAACCAACAATGCACAGAACATACCAATGGCCCTCATTGTTCCCTGAGACACTAGTAACCACCTTCTCCACTACACAATGTCAAAATCCAGCAAACCACGGTCCATTACCTTCACTTCACTGCTGTGAAAATCTGAAATGTCATATATGGGTTCGACAAGTGCAGCTAATACAATAAGAAATGTGTGCACATCTCAGCGGTCTACCACATGGCCATAGTGATGTACCACAGCCTGCCAGTATTGGTCCCACACCTACCTACCCACTGTTACGTGTGAACTGTTACTTACCCTGTGGCCTAGCAATGCCAGCTTTAATCATTTAATTCCCAAAGCATCCAAAAACTGAAAACAAATCTGCTACAGAACATTAAACAGAAGGGCAGTACAGGCAACCTTTACCCTGTAACAGGACATGAAGGCCCAGAGGGGGAGTACCAGCACAGCACTACTCTTTAACCTCTGCACTAGATTGGAGTGGGTGGTCAACACCACATCCCAGCTGCTTTGCCCCCAGGAAACGGGCCCAAAATCCACTGGGTGGACTCCGTGACCAGTCCGAAAGGAAGTGGAAAATATCACCCCCCACCAGGATTCAACCCTCAGACCTGCAGCAAGCTGCTATACTGACTGAGCTATCATGGCCCACACATGGACAGTGTGCCAACTGACAACAAAATGTGAACACTACAAGATGGAACAGGGCTGGTGGGTGGCTGAAGGGACAGGGCTGGTGGGTGGCTGAAGAGGCAGATGCCCCAATTAATCTGTTACACATATTCTAGAAATACATTTTAATTATAATATATTTATCTAAAATATGCTTATGCATTATGAGCGTTAGGCCCTACATAGAGGGTCCTATCTTGAGAACAAAACTTGGTCAAACAGTTTTTACACAGTTGATAGTCAAAGCAAAAGGGCAAGAATATTATTTGATTGCTTATTGCTTGTTCTGAGTTGCATTGTGACCTAAACAATAAATAAAAAATGCTAAATGTCATGATCAATTTTGATACAAACTGCTATCACAGCGCCACGATCGCGCGGAATGGTGGGAGGCCATCACCGTCCAGGTGTCACTGATACGCTACTCAGTGTCACATTTACCAAAAAGGAAGACATCTTTCTTTTACATTTAAGCAACTACATATCACCACTGTACAATCCAGTTAACCCTTTTGGTGCAATAAGTGACAGTATCAGCCCCACGTTCTATAACCTTCAACAGCAACCAGCAGATTTACCCCACAGCTTCATAACAACTTACACCTTTGGTGCAACAAAAACATCCCCATCACTTTCAGAAGTTGGTAAGATGCTGCCATCTAGCAGGAACAAAAGATCAATACAAGCTACAAGGGAACTTCATGGAGGTGACTAATACTGTTTTGTAATATTACCACAAATTCTGCAATAAGTAAATACAGATGGACTCTTGGAGACCTGTTTGGAACCTGCTACACACCATTTGTGAAATTCTTTTTCTTTCTTCTCTGCATTTGTTATGTACTTCATGCTTTTTCTCTCTACACAACAAATATGTGGGAATATTTGTCATATGTGGACAACACAGCAACTGAAGGCATTAGAAAACTAATGCAATAATATGCAATTCTTTCAAGTATACCAACAAGATGCAACATTATACAATATTCTTTATTACTGTCAATGCTCTACATGTTTCGGGCGGCTTTTCCGCCCATCATCAGGAGCTCAAAAACTGTACGCACAGCATCGGGTATGTGCCAAGCTTGCCTGCTGCTACATGCCGTGTGTACATTTTTTGAGCTCCTGATGATGGGCGGAAAAACTGCCCGAAACATGTAGAGCATTGACAATAATAAAGAACATTGTATAACGTTGGATCTTGTTGGTACACTCGAAAGAATACATTAATAGTGCAGTCCCATGAACATCAAATACGAAATTCATTTTCAATTTCCTGTGGAGAACTGACAGTGGTTTGGGAATGACCTTGAAATTTAATTATGCAGCAGAAGGGTTACACACAATACTGCCTCGTCTGTGAGCACGTGCACAATCGTTAGCAAGGCTTCCGTGGTCTTGCAGAGAAAAAAGGCATGGCCAAGCTGAATGTCACTCTGTTGAAGGCACAAGACAACCCTAAACTACAATTAGGCACTTCCTTTTTAGTTAACACTACGAACTATACAAAATTTCCCTGAACTGACCTCCTCACATCATAATGTCATGGACCTACACTGTGACAGCTCACTAAAAGTATCTCATCCACTCACTGTCAGTCAGCATGAACCTACAATAAAACTACACTGTAACATAGAAACCAGCCCATAACAGTGTAAGTACAGGCTGTCCACAAAGCTACTCTCTAAAAGTTTTGTACACAGCAAAATAATGAAACTATTTACACTGATGGCAAACACTACCACAATTAAATAGCATCTTGCATGAAGGCACTTCGGTCCGCCACTCCTGGCAAGGTGTAAGGCACATTCTGATTGGTCCCATAAAACAATCACAGATAAACACTGCTCCATGGAGTGACATGCAAGACCAGCCTGTGTTAACAAAACATTTGTACAACAGTTCATAACACTAAATATAGATGGCTTCTGCCTGCTTCTGGTGCTGACTGCTAGCAACGTAAGCATTTGCCACTGGACTGTGAATTCCTTCTGACCAATCAGAGTTAGAATGCGGTGAGGAAGAGGACCAATGTCCAGGAGATTCTGGAGAAGGTGTTGGGAAGTTCTCTGGTGCCTGCAGGTAGTGCTGGGGGGTTGCCTCTGGGTTCTGTGAGTGTTGGCTGGGAGGCGTGAGGTAGTGAAAGTAATTCGCATTCTGCTGTTGCTGTTGATGCTGTTGCTGTTGCTGCTGCTGTTGTTGCTGTTGCTGCTGCTGCTGCTGTTGTTGTTGGGTGTTAGCACCTCCAGCACCCATTGGCTGTTGCTGCTGCTGCAGCTGCAGGTTTGCCAACTGCTGTGACCCACCATATGCCAGAGGCAGCTCTGCAGAAGCTGAGAAATCAAAGCCCAAGGCCAACTGTTGCTGCTGTGGGATGCCCCCATGTTTCTGGTGGGTTGCGGCCCTCATGGCCGCAATGTGTGTGGGAGAGGTGGGGAGTGAGGGGCGAGACTTGGCAGGTGAAGGAGACCCCATGTAGCTGGTGGGGGGAGACATGGTTAGATTGGAGTTCACGCTGTGGGGAGGCGACTGCTGATTGCTGTAAGGTGGGGACAATGTGCTGGGATGTTGCAGCTGCTGCATCTGTGACTGGGATGGAATACAGAGAGGGAGCGACGTCTGCCGCCCATGTTGTTGTGGCAGTCCCTGTTCATGGAATGATGGCAATCCTGCATAATTTCCTCCCCCATAGGTATCAAGACCAATGTGGTGCAGGCTCTGCATGGAGGCAGCTCCCTTGATGCAGTCCTCATAAGACGGAGGCTGCTTGCCCATCAACCCACTGCTACCATCCAGACCGGCATGATGCAGCTGTGCCAGAGGAAGTGCTCCGTTGCTATAGAGAGAGTTGTCATAGGGACTTGGTGTGCCGTCTGTTGTGCTCAAGCTGCCAACTGTGTGTGGAGATTCAAGAGAGGTGACAGGTGATGCCACGCTCTCCACACTCTGAACACCATGGGGTGGTTCTGCTGGGGCCTGTGCCACCGGTTTCTTGTTATTCTTCTTGACGCTAGGTTTGCGGCGTACTGCCACTACGGCACCCTCCACGTCGGGGCTAGTGGGAGAGTTACCAGTTGCTCCCATGAGTCCACCGCTATTGGTGCCGGCCTTTGGCCGCTTCTTTGATTTGGATGGTTTGCCCCCGGCACCTATCACTGTTGGGTGTGTTATAAGGTGATGGTGGTGGCCAGGAGAGCCTGAAACAGAATGCAGTGCTACAAATGTGTCCCCAATGTCACAGCATGTGCCTGACCCGTGCCTCTGTCCACACTCACCTATAATTGGACCGCTGGGTATCACAGTAACTGTCTGGGTGATCCTGGGAACATGCTCATCTAATAACCGCACAATATCATGGTGCAGCCTTTCACCTGCGACATCACGAGGCAGTCTGTCCATGTGGTCAGTGATCTCGCGGTTTGCAAAGCAGTCCAGTAGTGTCTTGCAGGCCTCGTAACTGCCTTCACGTGCTGCCAGGAACAGTGGAGTCTCGTCCTGCAAAATGGGAGTGTACTACTGGAAACTGCGCGGTGTGCGGTTCTCACAGTGGTGTAGGTAAGGATTCAAGTTTTCAGGTACGTCATGCTGTGTTAATGTATGAGTTGCTCCTCACATCTGAAAGGACTGTACTGCCTCCATCTTCAGTGGTAAGGAGTTCTTTCACTGCCTGCTCCTGGAGCTGTAGGCACTACCATCCTTCAACCAACACAGCACCACATTCCACACAATACAAATCCTCAAAACTGAAACTTCATAATAATATCAGGAAGCCAGCACTAAAGCTCTAACATCAGGAATAATTTTTTACTGATTTTGCTCAAGATGTTGCTCTAAAGAGTAGAAATTATGCAAAGAAACAAAACAGCAACATGAGATCTGGAAAAGAGTGGCCACAGCAGCATACGGCTTTGCAGAAGAAATCTATCAGTCTGAAAGCACTGTAACCTCACACCAGGTGCACACAACTTTGCACTGTGCCAGTTCCAAACTGCCAGTGATGCAACAACACAACTGCTGTTATTCTGGTCATTCTCAATCCTGTTTGTCCATGTACAGCTATTCTCTGCTTTCCATTCTTTACAAATATTTGCACCAGGTATCTCTTAATCATTAGCAGATGGGTTTAAATGCCTACTGTATCTTGTGCCAGATGGAGTTTTTCTCATTTAGCAATTTCCACAAATGCCGCGATTTAGAAATAAATCATACAAATTAGTGTTCTAACATTGGAAGGTCCAAACAAAAAGGGAGTCTTTAAAGAAGAAACTTATTTACAAGCACAGAGCAGTGATCATTCCGTGTGTCAGACAGCACTGGTCTATGTTACACCACTTCCTTACACATATTCTGGTTTTTATGAACTCCTACCTTCAGTCTTAGTTGTGTTTGAAATGTACCAGACATTTTGGTAAGGTCTGTACATTCATCCTCTTACAATTCTAGCCCTTTGGATCAGATTTTATATGACCTTCTTCCAGCAGCACTGAAAGTCAGGAACATAACAATGTGGCCCTTCACAAAATGTTTCGAAGGCCAGTTGCTTAATGAAAGGGAACCATTTCTCTGTTTATTGTTCCTGTAGCAGGTGTGTAATTGTGTCAGTCACGTTACAAACGTCCACACACACTTCAGAAGACAGGATTTCACACTCAAAACAACAGCAACTAGATACAGCCATCAATGTTAAACTGGTACTTGGCCAGATGCAGATGGTGACATGAATGATCAGTGACACATTATGACAAAGAAAAGGCGGTTACATCCCAAAAGGACATAACATTGAGGTCAGAAGATGAAGCAGACAAAGAGGTGTACCCAAAGTGAGCGTGATGTCACTACTAACACTACATCCACACACATCTGCACACACTCGGTACAGAGAAAACAGACGAGTGTTGGAACACCACGCTTGATCAGTACACTGCTGATAAACCAGCATTAGACGAAACATCTTCACTTCTTGGACATGACAGAAATGAACATCTTGTCCTCCTCTGTCTGCATGTGGGACCAAAATGACTCATGCAGACATCCAACTTTCCCTCCTGTGGACCATGATTTAAACTGAGACTGTGGCGTATCAGCTGGTGACGGCAGTCTTCAGAATCACACATCATCTCCATAACAAGGCATGTAACAGAAGATTTACTTCACTACGCTTCCTAGAGCATGCCATGAAGTGCACGCACGCACCCGCGCACGCACACACACAGACAGAGAAACCAGCACATGGCATGCTAGGTCATTCTCTGGTGCATTTTAGAGACCAACATATGATTTGAAGGGTCAACAGACTCATTCACAATTTGTATAATGGATATACTTAAAAATATCATGTATGTCTGATACAGTCACATTTAAACATGAACGTGTTTATCAAATCACAGCAAAAAGACAGAATTATTTGCTTTACCAGCACTTCTAGTCTCTGTAATGCTGCACAAATGAATTCTGACACATACAGTTCAATAACACAACTGCACAGTTGACATCAGCATTTGTGTCAACACAACCCACACACAACGATGGTAACAAAAGGAACTTATGCTGACAGCATGACTGACTCAGAACTAGCACATTCAGTCTGCTTAGCTGCAAGGGAATGTGGATGTTCATCACAGCTATGCTGCAGAACACTGTGACTGACACACCTTGCACTGTCAGTGAAGACCAATCCTAATAAGTATTAAATGAGAGGATATATAAGTCAAACACAACAGTCTTCACCAACTTACCATACTAGATTGTACTCTTACACTACCTCAATGAAAGAAACGAAATCTCGGTTCTTCAATGGCTCCTGCCCATAACGACAACTATATGTAACTTGGTAAACTCCTCTCTAGACTACCTGTGTTTGACCTGATGATGGTCTCATTAGAGTAAAAGACCGAAACATGTCGTCATTTACTTAACTTTATGCTAAGTAATAAAAATTGTTGTGTTTGACTTACATATCCTCTCATTTAATACTTGTAGGTGCGCACAACGGGGATGAACCACCTGAAGACCAATCCTTATGTTCTAGTACAGTGACTGACACAACTTGCACTGTCATTGAACACCAATCCTAATGTTCTAACACAGTGACTGACACAACTTGCACTGTCATTGAACACTAATCCTAATGTTCTAACATAGTGACTGACACAACTTGCACTGTCATTGAACACTAATCCTAATGTTCTACATATCATGGCACCTTCAACTTCAAAGGTCAAATGAGGACACTGGATTCCTTCAAAACATCAGGCAGGGTCCACTCAACTCACCCAACAACACAGAATCACATCGCAGAAAACCCGATATGTCACAGCTGTGACAACTTTAAATGTTGGAACACAATGAAGTAATGAGCTACAACAGGATACTGCAGAAGATTCACAAACTCTGAACAGGATGTGATGCTAACCAAACCTTTAATAAGGTGGACATTCCACAACAGTTGACATACCTTGTCGTCCTGTGCATCTCTGTTTGCTCCATGTGACAGCAGAATGTTAACAGCATCAACATTGTTCACAGCAGCTCCCCAATGCAGCGCTGTTTTGCCAGAGTTATCAGCAGCATTTATATCAGCATCAGCATTGATCAGATCCTCCACCATGCCTTCAATAGCCAATCTTGCTGCCAGAATAAGCGGTGTAGTACCGTCATGCATCCGGGCATTCAGGTTGGTGGCTCGGTTACGAAGAAGAATCTGCAAAAATAAAATTACGTGCAAATGGCACGTGCAGCAGCAGTCATGATGTTGGGTCTTCAACACACAAACCTCAACTAATGTGTAAGCCTTTAGAGTCAGGAACAGATGTTAACTGTATTCAGAGACACAGCTCACACCTCACAGTACGCACAGTGTAAGTCTCACCACATTCACACCCATCGTAACAGCCTGACACCATCACTCAAAGAGAACATTTTTATGGTGATTTTAACGTCACCAGCAACAATAAAATGTGCTCAGGTCACAATGTAAAGTGCCCGACATTTTTGACTGATTTTAACAAAACCTGGAATTTGACAAATGTTCGAAAAGTCCCTAACATCAAACCTCACATAAATCCATCCAGTGGGAGATACAGTGATACATGTGGACAGGCAGGCAGACACAGGTGGCCTAACAGCGTGATACCATTTCAGTTGCAGATGGTACTGCCTGTATGGTGATTTAATGACACTGGCAACAGTAAAATGCATTTTTTTTTAAATTTTAGCCAGATTTTTAATTTTCTTCACAGATTTTCATAAAAATCCTTAGTAAAAAATTTCAGGGAAATCTGTCCAACTGGAGATGTGCTGAAACATGCAGACAAGATAAAGGCAATACACGCTCTTCACAACTACGCAAACACACCTAATAACCTCTCACTTGATGCTGCTTGTTCTCAGATCCATACATAGCACATAAATATGTTCTGTGTTGAATGCTGAATTTCTGAATGTTAAACCTGGTGGTACACAAAGTAACCACTTGGCTGTAAACAGTTAAGTCTTCTGCTTACAGTATCTATGTTCTATTTAACAACAGTCATTAGTGTCTTATCACAGCATAAGACACAAATTTGGTAGTTGAAGTCCTGTTACAGTAGGTAAAAGGTAGAAGTTGTCCCTGTGTTTGTGTCAAGAACATGTGTACAGGGGGAGGAGAGGTACAGCTCCACTCCTACCTAACATCAGCACCAAGAGTGGTTAACTTCATGCCCTGACCACTTCACCACAAAGGAAAGAGCCCCAAATACCTACTGAATGGGAGGCCAGGTGGCCCCCACAGCCAGAATGGGGATTTATTAAAGTGAAAAGAAACTCACGCTCCCACCATAATCAAACCCTGGATCATCCAGCCCACAGCCCAGCCTCTGTACTATGCTGGTTCACATTCAAATGCATTATATCAATCCTCAACTGAAAGGTCACACACAGACCTATTTCGTGCCCAGAACTTATACAATGCCAGTACCAAAATAAAGGAATACCTTGAACAGCATGCAAGGAGGTCCACCTGGCAGGCAACTGAATGCCAGCATGTAGTAAGTAATACAGGACTTTTTGCTGCACATTATACCCAAATAACAGTCCAGTGCAGCACAATAATACAGAGCAGCTCTGAGTAAACTGCATGATAAGAGTAAGAGGAGCCACACGGTCTCAACCCAATTCAACAAAACCACTCATGGAAGGTCAAAACAATGGAACAAAAATGGGTGATCATGAAAGGCTGCACCTTGAACACCACGGCTCTGAAACTCTTAGGCTCTACTGTGATTTCTGTGCAACTGCTGTTCACCAAACACAATAACAATTTGTGTTCTGTCCCATCTCAAAGACAAGTGACTGCAACCACTCACCTGGAACACTCCCATAGCATCCGCGGCGACAGCCGCATGCAGCGGTGTTCTACCGGTGTTTTCCTGAGAGTTGGCATCGGCTCCTGCATCCAGCAGTCGTTTAGCAGCATCTGCTCGTGCATAGCGAGCAGCAAGATGAAGGGACGTCTCCCCACTCTTGTCCATTCCGGCATTCAGTTCGGCACCCTGTGCTACCAGTTCTGCTATGACTGCAGCTGTTCCATCTTCTTCTTCATCTTCACCTGTGTCCATCCCACCACCACGAATAGCTGCCACCATAAGTGGCGTCATCCCGCATGGGCCACGAACATCCACATCCTGGGTTCCATCCTGTGTATCAATATGGGCATTTTTACTACTGAAGATGAAACTCACTCCTGAAATTCTTATTTTATCTGAGAACCATCATTCACATTTCTGAACATTACTCTGCTGTGTGTGTGTGTGTGTGTGTGTGTGTGTGTGTGGACAGTCGGCAACATGACTTATGTTAACATGACAAATGAGCTGACAGCAAGTGGCAATCAACAGCTGTCAAATAAAGCAGACCCTATACTTCCCTCTCTCCAACAACAGGGAGAACATGATGACAGCAGCTGCATTATGCACACTGACAGACAGACCATGACAGCAGCTGCATTATTCACACTGACAGATCATGATAGCAGATGTATTATGCACACCGACAGACAGACCATGAATACAGCAGCTGCATTATGCACACCCACAGACAGACCATGAATACAGCAGCTGCATTATGCACACCAACAGACCATGAATACAGCAGCTGCATTATGCACACTGACAGACAGACCATGAATACAGCAGCTGCATTATGCACACCAACAGACCATGAATACAGCAGCTGCATTATGCACACCGACAGACAGACCATGAATACAGCAGCTGCATTATGCACACCGACAGACAGACCATGATGACAGCAGCTGCATTATGCACACCGACAGACAGACCATGAATACAGCAGCTGCATTATGCACACCGACAGACAGACCATGAA
>Ga0209629_10001162_pt1 | contig 16064 bp, 16 predicted proteins | sample TergutCu122P5_FD_187286 | JGI IMG/M metagenome (GOLD analysis project Ga0209629, IMG submission 187286) | Cubitermes ugandensis P5 segment gut microbial communities from Kakamega Forest, Kenya - Cu122 P5 (SPAdes) (version 2) | ecosystem: Host-associated > Arthropoda: Insects > Digestive system...
AACGCTGTTCCTCTTTGGTGCAATTTATAAGTTTCACAGCCATCTTCACCACAGCGTGACAACTCTCATGCTAAACTGCAAGGTCAGCTGGCTTGCCCGACTGACTAGTCACATGACACTCTCAGACACGACAAATTACTACTAATCCTGCCCTCACCGTTTCCCGCGAAAATATAAAAGTGCGGAAACTTTTTGAAGATCACTCATAATACTTTTTTGGGAATCCTGTTTTCTTCCATCCTCTCTACATGCCCAAACCAGTTTAATCTATTTAACCTCATTGTCTCTGATATAGTGGGTTTTTTAACGATTGCATATATTTCTTTATTGGTTAATATTCTCCCATTTTTCTCTTTCATTATCATGTACTAGGCCTAAAGGCACATTAAGTGTATTGATTTTTATATCTTCAGAAACCAAACTGCCATTGTCAGACAGATTTAATATTATTTTTAGTGTTTATATTATAAGGTGTCCTAATAAATTATGTAATTTACCTTTTTGCTTGTTTCATATGTGACCTGTTTAGTGGTCATCTGTTGTGTGTTCTGTTTCTGTTATTAACCACTTGTCTGTCAACTCAGCACACTAGTAAACAGAACTGCATTGTATCATCATCATACCCACTGTTGTGATGTCTATAGCCAACTTTTTTTCCAGTCCAATCATTCATGTTGCTGTGGCACTGTGTTGTGTATTCAGTATCTGTATAATGGGTTGTTGTGATATAAGATCAAATTTAGTTAAACTTATTGTAATGGTTTTTTTTCTTGGAATTGTTTGTTGATAATTCCTTGTACTTGTGTTGGCTTTATAATTGACCAATGGGCTGTTAAGTGAGCATGAATATAAATAGGAATTGAATTTATAGGTGCTGTGCTTTTAAAGTTAATTTTTAATGTTAAGAGATTAATTTGTCATATACATATTTTGTGTAAAAGGTATGCTGTGGTTGTGTATGTCCTTATATTGGGCCATGGCTGAGGCAGTTGCTGGCCTGTTTGTGCAGAGGCCTGGGTTCAGTCCAAGGCCATTACGGTTGGGGTTTGTGGTGGTCAGAGTGGCACTGGGGTGGTTTATTTTATCTGAGTACTTTAGTTTTACCCTGTCACCGTCATTATGCCTATCCTCCAAACTCATTAATTCATCTATTACTGATGTCACATGATCATAGCATTTGACACTGTCATTACCTGATTTAAAACCTTAGGGTTGGGGGATGGGGATCAGCATTGCATGATGAGCAGATGCCTTCAGGCTCTGACCTTGCATTAATTTTTATATTTGTATTAAGTCTTGTTTGTTAATCTGGATAGATGTTGTAGTGAGGCACAACACAGCAGTCTGAGCTATTGCTTGAACCGTACAGTGAATAGCTATTATAATGACGTTTATTCCCACATTAAGGGAAGGAAATAAGCTGAGCATACACTGTGAGAAGAAAACCAACAAGTGCATATGAAAATATATTGATTTATTACATTATAATCGTTATAAACCTCGTACATGTTTCGATCACCTTTCGTGGACACCTTCAGGGAGGAGTTTTTATGAAGGATAGATTAGAAAGAAAACCAAGCCAATGTACAAGTATAGAATACTAAGTTTGAAATATGTTATTGACCATACATGTTAAAATATAAAATACAGATAAAATTATTTGTGATACATTTACATGGTAAGAAGTGTTTATGAGCTGTGTGTGTTGTATGGCTACCTCCATGGTGATACAACAAGATTGCACAGTCATGAAGTATTTAAAAGTGATGAACTGAGAGTGTTTGACAGTAGGGTGCTGAGGGAGATATGTGAGTGTAATAGGTGGGAAGTAAGAGGAAATGGAGGATGTTTATGAAGAGCTTTCCAGTTTGGGTCCCATGAAATGTTGTTTGCATGAAAATGTGAGGGAGAAGGAGAGGATGTGTGGCACAGATCGGGGAGGGAGACAAGCAGTCAGAATTGTGGTTGGGAAATTTGAAAGGTATTGACTGCTTGGAAGACTTAGGCTGAGATGGAAGGATAATATTGAAATAGATCTTAAAGAAGTAGGATGGAGTGGTGTGGACTGGATTAATCTAGCTTGCCATGGTGGCTAATGGTGGGGTCCTGTGAACGTGGCCATGAACTTTTTGGTTCTATAAAATGTGGGCAATTTCTTGACTAGCTGAGGAACTGTTAGCTTCCAAAGAAGACGACTGTGCTATACGTGTGCAGTTGCATCATGTACTCACATGGAGGACACTTGCAGTGTGCCAATGACTGATGAAGTGAAATTGAGGTTTGATTTTGTTTGTCAAGTTGTTTATTTTCACGTCCAGGAGGTCCCCCTCAAGGCCCACCGGCACCTCATGTGAATCCAGCCTTTTTTCAACAAGGAGGTGTCCCACCACACCAGGCTCCTCCACATCAGGGTCCACCTCCACCACACGGGCCACCCCATGGTTATGGGCCACCTCCTGCTTCTCAGGTAAGTGAATTATTTAGCTGGTGTGAAAAAGACAGTAGTTACGTTAGAAATATCCACAGGGCTGTACAAAAACATCCTGTATTTGGCACGTTCTTGGTGTTGAATTCATTTTACTTTTGGCATGCTGCCAACAACACCGTGTGGTGTTTGGTGCTAGAGAGTTAGGAGGTGACATTCCTGTTGTGTTTTATGGAAGGAGGCTCTACATCAGCTGTTTAATGCATTTTGTGCTTTCAAGAAATGTTCATATTTTATTAAGAGTTAATTTCTATGCTTTTTTTTTATTTCGTATTCCTGGTTACTGATATTTTGTAAGTTGTTGGAACCAGAAAGGTGATTCATATTGAAGTGGATTCCAGTGTCTGTGATGCTGATATTCCATTTTCGTCGTGGACGTGGAGTCTGAGCTGAAATTGTGTGGTATTTTTATTCTTAATGGAGTGGGGTGAGAGTGTGTTCTTTGTACTGCAGCGGATGTGTTTGTTCTTTGAGGGTGTGGAGCATTGGTGAAATGCTAGACAGAAAACCAAAGAACTTTGAGGACAACCTGATGTGTTGCCTGTTTGTAACCACAGAAGTTGTGTGGACTGGCCTTGCACTCAAATGCAGTGTGACCATAATCTTCCATATAGCACTCCCCGACATCCAGGGTTTACTTGCATAGTGTGATAAGAATTGCATTAAGATGATGGTGAGTATGGAGAATGGGTGAAACAAAACTGACAGGTGAAAACCAAAGTACTGGGAGACAGACTTGTTCCATTGCCACTTTGTCCACCACAGAAATGCATGGCAACTGACCTGTGATCAAGCCTAGGCCTTTGCATTGAGGTGTTGCTTCCTAATCAACCACGAATTGACACGGCCTTGACCTTGTCTGTATACATACCACACTGGCTGTCTGGGTTAAGGTCTGATAGATGTTACAGTTCCTTGTGGGTGGGGGAAAAATTCAGTTACCATTTGGAGGGGATACATGAAGTGTCATTCTGGGATGATGGTTCATACATGCTGGTTTCTGTGTTTATATTCCTAACTGTCATGGTTATAAGGTGGTCACTTTTGTTGTAGCCACAGTATGGTGCACCACCTCCAGAACACCGTCCTGAAGGTCCACCCCCATTGAGCGAAGCTGAATTTGAAGAGATAATGGGACGGAATCGTACTGTGTCAAGTTCTGCTATTGCACGGGCTGTTTCTGATGCAGCAGCGGGTAAATTGTACATCCTTCAGTTGGTAACAGTGCGATTAGAGTAGTATTTTTGGAATGATTGAATTTTGCCATAAGTTTTGTAGTTACGTCAGATCGTGTTTTAAGTTCAAGAGAAGCATGAATGAAAGTAGTTGGATCAGAAACTTAAAATTAGGAACTGTGGAAGTTAGCTCAGGCAGTATGGTGACTGCATGAATGAAGAAGAATTGTCATTGCTGCCTGGTGGGAATGAGGTTTTGCTCTGGAGCATCCTGACTGACAGTGGGGTATACCAGTGGATACTGGGGACTCTTTCACTGGAGATAAAGAAGCTGGTGTGTGGGGCTGACCACTCACCTGTCTGTAGTGCTGAGGTAAAGAAAGAGTGGAGCTATACCTCCACTCACCTTGTGTTCATGGCATGTAGAGGGACAGCTTGACCTCTTGTTTGTACTGAAATTATGGAAGAACAGGAAATCTTTGAACCTGGAACTATCATTTGCTTCTAAATTTGGTTAACCACATTTGTTTTGTAGAACTATGAAGTATGCACAGTAACTAAGGTTCCCTTGGCCATGAAAATTAAATGAGAAATCATTACAGTGTTCACTGTAGCTCAGTTATTGGACTGTGTTAACATGTGCACTGTAGGCCCTGAACACATTGATGTATTTGTCCCATCTTGGCATGAGTTTAAAAAAGGCTGTTTCATGCTCTGTCATTCATGAAAAGCCATTTCTGCTTCCGTATTTTTATAGAATGTGCAAATTTGGAAGAAATGGATGAATATACTTGGGGATTATGTTGAAAAATAATGATACTTCGGTGGGATAGGTGAGGTACATTTAACACTAGTGACTTCAGGGAACCTTCTGTACTGAGCATCTCGTTTGAGTGTGGAAGCTTTGTAACAAAGTTTATGCAGTATGTTGTGCATCACCAGCATGGGTACACTCTGTGGAACTAACAGTGTATTCTCTTGCAGGTGAATATGCTAGTGCCATTGAAACTTTGGTGACAGCAATATCTCTGATTAAACAATCAAAAGTTGCAAACGATGATAGATGCAAGATTCTGATCAGCTCACTGCAAGATACTCTGCATGGGGTTGAGACAAAGAGCTATGGATCTGCACGTAGAGGCAAGTGTTCCACTTTTCAGCTAAACTGTGTATTTTTTTTTTATCTTTTTATAATTGTTGTTTTATTGATATCTGATTGTAGTGTCAGTGCAACTCGCAACTGTGGAGATTTACACTAAAACATACACACTACAGAGTTCAGCTCTGTAGTGTGCTATTCTCGGGTGTTGTGTTTCATGAACTGTAATTGGTGCATCTTCGGGTGATCAAATCGAGAAGAATGAGGTGGGCAGGGCATGTAGCATGTTTGGGGGAGAGGAGAGGTGTATACAGGGTTTTGGTGGGGAAGCCTGAAGGAAAGAGACCACTTGGGAGACCCAGGCATAGATGGGAGGATAATATTAAGATGGATCTTCAGGTAGTGGGATGTGGGGGCATGTACTGGATTGATCTGGCTCAGGATAGGGACAGGTGGCAGGCACTTGTGAATGAGGTAATGAACCTTCGGGTTCTGTAAAATGCAGGGAATTTCTTGACTAGCTGAGAACCAGTTGGCTTCTCACGAAGGCCTCTGCTCTATGGAGTAAGTAAGTATCGGTGCATTGCACGTATTTTGATCTGTAAGAATCACTAAAATGTAATTAAAAACTCTGTTGTTGGCATGATGGGACAGACCCTGCTGTCCAATTGCACTTATTGTTACTGGAAGCATTTAAGTTAGCTGATGTAAATCGCTGTACTGAATGAACTATTGAATTGTTTGCGCTTTGCTGGGTTTCTGTGTATTTCCTAGGAAGTGTGACAGCTCAGCCAGTATAGTGACTAGGCTGCAAGTTGAACGGTCTGCCAATACTTGGCAGGGCTAGATCTTCGTCTTCTCCAAAACATTGAGATTGGCTGTGGGGTCAACCCAGGATCTTGTTCAGGGGGTTCAGGGTGTTATTTCATATGGGTGAAGTGGAGGGGGGCTTGGGACTTAACATTTGTTTTGTCTGATACACAGGGTAAGAGCGCAGCACATTCTATTATGGTGTGCATGGAACTGCATTACCTAAACTGTGTAGTAGTTCCATCAGGTACATTGCTGAGTGTTTACTGACAGCTGTTTTAAAAGTTCTGTTTTGTTCCTGTTTGTATAAGGTTTGTTTCATTAACAAGTACATTTTATAATGCATAGTGTAGTGTGTAGAGCAGCATGAGTGTGCTGCTGGTCAACATGGTGGCATGATACTATGTGTGGTCTATGCTGAGAGTGAAATTTGATATTTATATCTACATTTGGGTGAGTGAGTCACCTTAGTTGCAATGAAAACCATTGTTAATGGGTTGTTTGTTTTCTGTGAGGTATACGCACTGGCCAAATAAACAGTTGAGCATCAAACATAATACAGCAGCAAATGCAGATGACAGCACAGTGATGAATGTGGCCAAAGAAACAGTTGTTATAGTGCAGTGTTCTCAATGGTGCATGAGCTGCGGCCATTGAAACAGTTGATAGTTCAGACAGTGTGTGTTCTCTGTGATGTATGATCTGAGGCCAAAGAAGGTACATTGAGCGTACAATATAATGTAGCAGCATTCAGCTAGGCTTCCTTTAAGAATTAAGTAATGACCATTGAAAGAGGCCATGGATTAGATTGTGTTCTCATGTGGCTGGTTGTTGGTCGGAAGAGGACTGCTTGGAATGTAAGTATATTGTGCAACAGAGAGCTGAAGAATTTATGTAATGTATCTTGTAATTCTCTGATTTGCTTTCTCACTTTGTTTTCATTCTATTCATCTTTCTTTGATATTTTGAGTATTTGCTTTATTGTGTTTTGTCATTGCAGAACGGTCTCGTTCTCGAGAACGGGAACGCTCTCATCGCCGGCGTAGGGAACGATCCCGCAGCAGAGATCGAGAGTATCGGGAACGAAGCCGAGAGAGAGAACGGGATCGAGAGAGGGAGAGGGATCGAGACCGTTACTATGCTGACAGTTACCCTAGAGAACGGTCTCGCAGCAGGGAAAGGGAAAGGGAACGTGATTACCGTGAACGTAGCCGTGAAGACAGGTAATTACTGTGTTGAGGATTACAACTATTTTGTTGTTTGGTACTGTAATATGCCTTTAAACACACATATTTAAGTTCACATACGTGGTCTGACAATAAAGTTTGTGAACTCATCGCGGTAAAAGTGCTACACACCTCATTGCTGAATACCACCATGGTCGCCTTCAAAGTACTCCCCTTGAGAAGCTATGCACCGATGCCAGCGCCTAGTCCACCCTCCAAAACAATTTTGGAACTGGTTTTGTGGAATGGCTTTCAGAGCTGCCATTGTATCACTCCTGATTGTCATCAGAATGCCTTCCTTTCAATATTTCCTTTATCTTCGGAAACAGAAAAAAGTCATTGGGAGCTAGATCCGGTGAATAGGCAGGGTGTTCCAACACAGTTATTTGTTTAGTAGCTAAAAACTCTTCTTTGCTTTTGTTCTTTGGTGAGCTCCTTTGGGACCTTTTTGCACACACCTTCCTCATGTCAAGATCTTCAGTTAAGATTTTCCTAACTATTTCTCTGTCGATGTTCACTTGCTCTGCTTTGCTCCTGACAATCAGCCGACGATTTTCACGCACAATTTGACAAACTTTTGCAATGTTTTCTTCAGTTCTGCTTGTTGCTGGCTGTCCTGATTTCTTTTCATCAGTGACACTTTCTCTTCCCTCAGAAAAACGTTTCACCCACTTGTAAACTGCTGTTTTCTTCATAGCATTATCCCCGTAAACTTGCACTAACATCTCTCTGATTTCATTTCTGCTTTACGTGTTATTTCATGATGATGGATGTATATAGGTTTGAGGATTACTGCTGTCAGGGCTGTTAAACCGTACAGTGCAACACTGTCTACCAAACTTCCATCACAGACTCACATCTTTGTGCAAAGTGTTTAACTCTTTTCACTGTATGTACATGGAAATTCTTCCTGTCATTGCTTGGCTTTATTGGTAGTAGATTGAATTTTGGAGTAATTCTTGGTAACATGTTGGAAATTAAAGTATTTTAAAAATTGTGTTATATTAGCTTTGGGGTTAGCTGACATTGAGGAATGAATATTTCATGATTTTTCAACAAGCTTTCTGAGGGGCCAGACTTGTGACATTGGTCCTTAAAGCCATTCCTACACATGCAACACACAGCTGGGTTGATTAGAGAACCTCGTAACTGTAACAGGTTTTGTTTGGGCTAACAGATTTCTTGGTGTGGTTGAAGTCCTCGACTTGATCATAGTGACAATGTTTGCTACTTGTGACTATATGGCAGGAGGGTGGTAAATGATTTTGGTAGGGAGGGTGTCCGGCCTTTGAACCTAGAGGACCCGGGTCATTTTGGCTGAGGTGGTTAGAGGTAGTAGACTGTGTGGGAGGATGGCAGCCTGAGTGTTTTGGGAGCAGACTGCAGTGTTAGTCAAGTAGGAGAACTTCCTCTTAGGGTGAAAAGTGATGCTGGAAAAGGTTTTGTGAGAAATTCGGAGTGTGAGGCAAGTAATTGAGGTGGATGAAGTGATGTAAGGACATTGGAAATATTTTTGGAATCTGACAGTGACATGAATGGGGTGAAGAACATTTTTTGGGGACTGGTATCTGTGGTCCTCACAGGGGCACTGAGTTGTTCACAGGAGTTTTATGAATGGGACAGGGGAACAGGTGGAGTCACACTAGCCACAATGTTGGACAATATTCATTTCCTGTAAATGTAAAGCTTGCTGTGTTCCTGCTGTGAAGGCATGTAGGGGGAGTGGAACTGTAGCTCTTTTCATTCTTAACTTGGCACTGGGAGAGATTAGTGGTCTACTGTATGCCCCAGCCACTTTACCCCTGGGAAAGACACTTAATCTCAATAGGAGGCTGTGTGGACTTCATAGGCAGTCAAACATTTTGGAGAAGAGGAAAATCTCTTGGCACTACAGGGATTTGAACCCTGAACTGTCCAGTCCGTTGCATAGTTGCTGTAGTGACTTCCAGTCCAGTCCTTGTGACTGAACCTGTGCATGCAGCATGGGCTGTACAAGCCTGAGAGTTACAGTTTTCAGATTCTGTTATGTATTTCCTCAGCAATTTGTTCATGAAGTAATTTTTGTTATATTATTTAACATTTATATATTGGTATTAATTGTTCAGCTCTGTGAGTAATTTTGTCTTATTTCAGTTGCATGGGGGATTTTACTATAAGAGACCCTTATGTGTACACATTTCTCTTAGAAGCCAGGATAGCTCAGCTAATACAGTGACTAGGCTGTGAGCTGGATGACCAAGGAATCATAGTTCGATTCCCTGGAGGGACAAATTTTTATTTTTTCCCAAGCATCCAGAATGGTTGTGGGGCCTACCATTCCTCCTGTTCAATAGATGCCAAAGGCTGTTTTCTGCAGGGGTGTAAAGCTGTACCTGCACTGCTGCGTGTGCCTTCATCATGTCTCTCTCTCTCTCTCTCTCTCTTTCACACACACACACACACACAACTTTAGTTTTGACTGTACACATTTCTGTCAGCGTCTGTTGTAGTACAGGTACGTAGGTCATACAAGAGCAGCTTCACTTGTAAAAGTGAAAAGATGGTTTATTAATGGTTTGGGTTGGCGAATATGGAAGTTAATGGAATGTTGTGCAAGATGTTCTTGCATTTGTGACATTCACTCTTTAATACCTTGTGGGTGCTTGTGGCATGCTACATGTCTGGTGTCCCATTGATTCAGTTCCAGTGTCTATTCCAGTTCAACACGGCAGGCTGTTCGTCCCAGGGCCAAATCACCTGAGCCACCTGATACAGCTGCAGTCATGACCTCCAAGTCAAGGTATGAGCCACTGCTATTGTTATAATGTTTTATGTTGCTGTTGCTACTCACTGCAGTACACATGTATCTGGCCCATAGTGCAGTTGTACCCATTTCATGAGAAGTACTGTGGGCTTGAACGTTGCTGTCCTGTCAAATGTGATGCCATATAGTCTGACATGAATACTTCTGAGGGTGGGGCCACTCAGTCTCGAGTTCAGTGGGTATTGGGGGCTTGTCCTCCAGGATAGAGTGGCTGGGATGTGAACCTAGTGCTGAGCTGTAATGGCACTGCCCATTGCACCTTCATGGCATACACAGACAGCTTTATGTTGTGTTTTGAAATGACATCTGTGTGGAGAAATACCTTCGTTCAGACTAGTGGGCATAGTGGGGCGTGCTGTAGACTGGTGTAGCTAATCGCTTTGCAAGGAATTGTTTCCATCACAACACATTTGTTCTAACTAACTCACTAGCCAATTTCAAAAACTTTCTACACCAATTGTTTCAGTTGATAAAAAAGTTGAATTTGTAGGACTGTTGGTTTGTTTATTGTCATATTTACAATAGTGTACTTTTGATTTGCAGTGGCTCTTTATTGCACATAACGTGGCATTAGTTTTTATTTTTTCTCCAGACCTGCTACATTTTTTAGTGAAAGCCCACTCATTTCTATCCCAGGACTTGCTCTAGGCAGTTTTATTGTACACATTCACTGTACAGCTTCTGATATTTTAATAGTAATTTTGAATGTTGTTTTCAGGTACTACTATGATAGGGACCGTGAGCGTGAACGTGAGAGGGATAGAGAACGGGAAACCAGCAGACGGGATCCTGAACGGGAGCGTGAGAGGGACAGGGAAAGGGAGCGCAGGGAGGAAAGAGAGTCCTCTCATCGCAGTTCACGCCACTAATTGCTGTTCTCTTGGCCTTTAGTGAGGGCGTGAGGGTGTTGGCAAAAGAGCTGCAGCATGTGTTTGGTCCCAGTTTATGTAATCTGGAACGGGGGGATGTTCAGAATATGTGAATTGTTCGTCATTATTGTGGTGTGAGAGAATGTTGAAATTCCTTCATCTTTGTGTTTGTAGATTACACTGTAGTTGGGAGCCACCATCTTTTCTTGGAAATGAGACAGAACATTATATAGGTATAGTATGTTTTAAAGTAATGAATTTACAGTAGCAAGTGCACGTATCAGCTGTTGCAGGAATGTGTCATTCAAGTTGGAATTTGAGCATTTTGTTGTGGGTTCTTAAAACATTCTGGTGTTTTCATTTACCAGACAGCTGTTCTTTATAATGTGCTTGCTATTTGTGTATGTCACATATACAGGAAGAAAGACTTTGAGTTATAGTCAGTTGGACACTATCTCGCTCTCTCCTGTTTTTCATTCATGCTTCCTTAAAGGTACCAGTCTTCTCTGCAGATGTCACCCCAGCTGTGTTGTATGAACTTTTAACCCAGGTAGCACAATTCATATCTTCAGGCCAAGTTATGCTGAGTTTGGAAATTTTATTTTGAGGTGGTTGTTGAACGCATTCACATGAAAGAAGTACCCAGTGATACTTGGTCCTGAAAAGACTGAATTGCTCAGAAAATTGAGACTATATTCCATTTGTTTACTACATATATTTATGAAACTTTTTTGGCACTTTTGTATGAATGAAGTGCCTGCTAATAAGTTATTAATGCTATGCTTTTGTCTCATGGGATATTTTGAATTCTATTTAATATTCAGAACTGTGTACAGAATTTTATATTTGTTTGCTTTGAATCAGAGTAGAATTTGAGGATATGAGTTGTCTGGGATGTTAAGCTGTGTCACTGTTGAAATGGTTCATGACATGTCACAGGACTGAACCTTGGAAGATGAAGGTAATTTGGTCCTTCAGAATGGTGGGAACCACTAAGCAGTGTCAGTGCAGCAGACTCAGATTCTCATCAGCACCACTGTGAGAACATCAAATCTAGGAAAGCAAAATTTGCATCATAAATGGAAGCAAGAATTTGAAATGCTAGGTTTTGTCATAATTAATTTGAAATGCTAGGATTTGTCATAATTAATCTTTCAGGGTACTGTTTCATGTAGGCAGATGACAGTTGTGCCCAGTAAGCAACAACCATTGGAGAGACCAAGTGACAGAAGTAGACTTAAAGGATGAAGCTGGGATTGGGGTTGACCCAGCTCTAGAAGCATTTTTGTGTCACTTTCTGACATTTGTATCTGCATTCCTCCATGCTCCTGCAGTTTACCTCATCAAGAATTCTTGGCCCTGTACCTTCACCATGTTGCTAATTCTTCCTGCTAGAACCCAAGGGAAAATAATTTGTTTGGAACCTGTAAAATTTCATAAACTAGGAAGGCCCCTCATTCTCGTAGGCGATTCGGATGATAAGCACAGCTGAGCCACTCGTATGACTCATTGGCACTGTATCTAGTGTAAGGCACATTTAAATTCCAACATAAAGTTCTAAATTCCAATTCCGTGGCATGATTTCTACAGATGACCCTTGAATTGATCATATGAATTCTCACTTCCTCTGAATATTCATGCCATGAAGTTTTTATTGGTGCATTGCCAACCAGAGCATATGTACCTGTGTGGTGATTGTACTTGGCATGGAACATTACATAGTCATTGTAAAACTACAGCCAAATTTTCAAGCCTGTAGCTTTATTTCCTGATGAAAAATGGCTGCTGAAGACCGACAGACAGACAGACACGTTTTTTATGTACTTATTTGCAGTAGCCCTTTCCATGCTGGTTTCTGTCCCCTTCCAAATTTACAGTAAGGACATGCAGGCACATATGTGCATTTGTAATACAGACAGCATGTCTTATGACATTCCTCATTTACCTTCTCTGATGAATCCCTTGCTTTGTTTAACGTAGTGGAATTTAGTTAGTGACATTGTCATGTAAGTAACTCATGACCAAACTAACTGCATGGGGTAGAGTCTTTGAGAAGCTAATGGATCTTCAGCTAGTCAAATTCCCCACGATTTATGGAGCGGCAATGTTAATTGCAATCTTGAGAAGAGGCTACCACTTGTCGCTGTTATGAGCAAAACTAATTACTCTGTTCCCTCCTAGCCTATTTATTTAGGATCCATTTTAATATTACCATCCCATCTACACCATAGTCCTGCAAATGGTATATGTCTGTCCAGGATTCCCATGAAAGCCCTGTGGGCACCTCTCTTCTCCCCCACACATGCCACATGCCCCACCCATCTCATCCCTTGATCACCAGAATAATAATTGCTGAGCAGTACAAACCATGTAGCCTGTTATCATGCAGTTTTCTTCAGTTGCCTGTTACTTCCCCCTCAGTGCCCAGTTGTGAACAGCCTCAGCCTGTTCCATACTTTAAACCAACAAAATGCACTGACTAAAATACAGTAAAACAGATCATAAAATACACTTCACCTAGGCACCTGATGTGCAGTGTATTTTATGATCTCTTTTATTGTATTTTAATTAGTGCATTAGTTGGTTTGAAGTACAGAATGAATTAAAACGCACGGTATGAATAACATAAAATTTACCCGCAGCCTGTGTTTTTCATTTAACATGACTGACCAAGGTTCACACCAGTATAAAACAAAAAGCAAAATTATAGTTTTGTGTATTTTAATTGTTACATATTTAGATAGCAAATGGCAAGGCATGTACTCTACCAGGTGGTAACCATAGATAAATGACAGTGTCAATAAATGATGCTTTGTATTCTTAATCCTTTGGAGGCTAAAATTAAACAACATTATTTATAAACATTAAGTTTGTACCTCTCAGAGAATAGTGTGTGATTCCATTATAGACACCAGTTGATGAATACTTTTGTGGAGAAACAGTTACTGTATATTGTCAGAACTGGTTGAAACTTTTCAGTATCATGCACAAACTTACAGCTTTTAGTGTTAAACCTGTCAGTACACATTCTAGGGTAAACTGAAATGTACCATTATGTAAGTCATGAATTGATTGGTCTGGTAGCAGAAGGTTGCATTTATTGCAACTGGCTTTTCAAAAGGTGCATTTTGTATGATTGAAAAATATTATGGGATTTTTGACGTGTGACAGTGGATACAACTTTTAAATGTCTCAGCAAGTTTTACCACCTGTATTTATATTGTAGATGTGGTATAACTTGGGGGAACTGTGACATGTGCTACTTGGAGTGTAGTTATGTTGAAATCGTAATAGTAATTGTACCTTATGGTGGTGAGGGGCATGTTGCTGCTACAGAATTACATCATCTCGGCAGATGTATGTCAACACAGAAGATTGTAAGACAAGAGGAGTTCTTCACTCAAGGAATACAAGAGAAGATTATATTTAAGATTCTCTTCAGAATGGTTAGCTATAAGTGACATGAAGGTTTTTTTTTTCTTTCTTTTTTTTGTTGAGTGTATTCACAAAATATGTATGATGTAGCCACTGCATTTTTATGTATAATATAGGAATAAAAATGGGTAATCTGCGCTGGAAAGTGTATTTCACGCAGGCCATTGAGTGTGCGTGTGTGTGTGTGTGTGTGTCTGAGCTCAGCAATTCTTTGTTTTGGTCCAGCTGCTGTATCCAAAAGTTAGGGCATGGATTGAAAATATATATGAGGGTGAGTCATATGAGAACCTTAAGTTAAAAAATGTAGACACTGCGCTATGTGCATCTGCAGGCACAGCAAGTCATCAGCTTTGGTGAGAAGTTTGTCCTGTGTGCAGTAGATCCGGGACTGTTTTGAAAAGTGACAAAGCTGAATCTTTCGGCACTCATGTAGCTTGTAAATTGTTACGGTTTACATGTGATTCCACTATCAAGTTATCTTCATATTCACATATGGCACCATATTGGTAATTTTAAGCACAAAATTGACCTGACACCATGGACTTTTAGAGCCCTGATGTATGTCGCACAACGTTCTTGTAGCAATTGGATACTTGAAATTTATACTATGTTCTTTTATGCTGCTTTGTAGTTGTTAAGGGCTGTACTCTTCATTTGATTGCTTTTCCATTCTTATTTGTCTTTATTCATGTAATGCATTTGTCAAGGAAAGGGATGTGACTGAAAAGTTTGAAACCCCCATTTAACATTTATGGTGTTTTGTCTGCCAGTTTGATATTTAGTGCGAAGTTGAAATATCAGGAATTGAGAGCCCATAAAGGAGCATTGCCCGGTTTTCAGTCTTATCACTAAGCCACCATCTGCCGGTTATGGCAGAATTACCAAAGGTAAGAAGCACCAACTGAAGTATGTCATGTGGCTGGTCTCTAGCATAACACATGTGATTGACCTGGTACAGTCTGCCACTTTATCCTCAAGTGGTTTACTGCTAGTGGGGGGAACACAGTGTCAGTGTCTGACATGCTATGATGTGATTCTGTGGAATTCATGGAATTTTGTTGCCTTGTATACACAAGAATCATGCACAGTCACACTCAGTTACCACATCATGAAATGTACTGAATAATTTGTGTTATTCTAACAGATGAGTGTGGTAACATTGAAGGAAAAATATGGCAAAATAGTGCTGGTCTGCAGGCATGTTACTTAAATTTTTATGGTGTGATTCAGTTTAATTGAAATACACCTGAAATTTAGGAAGAACAAAAATTACTGTATTGTAATTGTAAATGTACATGTAGGTTGATGGTAAAGATTGTTCTTTAAATTGTATTTAAAATTTAGGAACTAAAAAAATTATTGTGCTGTAATTCTAAATTTTTGTATAGGTCTAGAGAAGACTTCATGCTGACAGTTAAAATTTAGGAAGGACAAAGTTACTGTACTGTAATTCTCAATTTACATGAGGTTTTCAGTTTGGAAGTTTATTAGACGTACGTACATACGGCACATGCAGTAACATCCTGTAGGCATTCACATTCATTCGTCAGTCATTTTAATTGCAAGTAGCCCATGGTTTTTGTGTGTCTTCAGTGGTTTGCCCAGTGCACTGATCTAAATGTTCTTCAGTGTCCATAATTTGCGAGAGTTTTGTTTTTCTCTCTTCTCTCAGAAATGTTGTGAAGCAACTTCTGTCCATCCAGCCAGCATTTTACATGAATCCTTCCATTTCCTCTCTCTTTTTGTCATGACAAAGGGACTGCCAACTGCCACACTGTCACTTCTCTGTTGTGTAAACCACTTACGCATTGCATTATTAATGTCTCCTAACCTTCTGAAGACCTGCTAAACAACCCCAGAAATTCATTTTATATATGTAACCAACAAGAAAATTTACTGACCGTTTAAAGCAAGCTTACATAATCTCTGTTTTGTTTTGCACAAAATGCCACTTATTTTATAATTTTATCATTTCCAGTTCCAATAATATATTTGTCATAAACCATGTGCTGAAATTTAAAATATCCACCACTGTATTACTTTTAGCTTTCATAATTACTTTATTCTCACCCCATTCACTTAAGCTGCACTAATAATTTTTCTGTTTTTTTTATGAAGAGATTGTAGAGATAAATTCCTGACCCATATCAGTCTGCCCCCCC